>OGHJ01000022.1_pt1 | contig 237680 bp, 214 predicted proteins | sample 1571351 | NCBI WGS metagenome assembly OGHJ01 (sample SAMEA2582037, study PRJEB24529) | metagenome | biome: Human gut stool | place: China | collected 2011 | reverse complement strand
GCATCAGGGTTTCCCCCATTGTGCAATATTCCCCACTGCTGCCTCCCGTAGGAGTTTGGGCCGTGTCTCAGTCCCAATGTGGCCGTTCATCCTCTCAGACCGGCTACTGATCATCGCCTTGGTAGTCCGTTACACTACCAACTAGCTAATCAGACGCAGGCCCATCCTTTAGCGATAGCTTACTTGTAGAGGCCATCTTTCTTCATCCTGCCATGCGGCAAGATGATCACATCCGGTATTAGCACTCCTTTCGGAATGTTGTCCCCGTCTAAAGGGCAGGTTGCCTACGCGTTACTCACCCGTTCGCCACTAAGAATTCTACCGAAATAAAATTCTCCGTTCGACTTGCATGTGTTAGGCACGCCGCCAGCGTTCGTCCTGAGCCAGGATCAAACTCTCCAATAAAGTTTTATTGAGAAAGCCGATTGGCTCTTTCGATTTGTTGTTAAGAAATTATTTTTTGACTTGGCAAACGCTCCTCTTTCAAGAAACGCTCGCCCGCACATTCGTTTTTGGTTATTGTTCAGTTTTCAAGGTTCTGCCTGCCGCCGCATTTCGGCGACTTGTATATAATAGCATTCCCCGTTACTTCTGTCAACACCTTTTTTGTAACATTTTTTATATTTTTGCATGATACACCAGGCAGCGTTGGCAACGTCTCCCGCTTGACTACAAGCCATTCCCCAGTTATTTTTTTGAAAAAATAACTGTTTATTGCATTGTCCGCCGTCCAAAAACGCTTCTATAATAGTTTACCTTTTACTGAATTTACAAATCCTGCCACACTAAAAATAAAAATCCGGTTTTGCCTTCTACAGCAAAACCGGATTCGAACAACTTAATCCAAACTATTATTCCCGATGTGCCTCCATCGAACGGCTGGCAATAATATCTACTCCCAATCCCAGAATATTTTCTACAATAATCTGGCCTTCAGTCACCGGAGCCTTTACGGCTATTTGGCGCAATGCCGCAGCACAATCCAAAATACGTTCTTTAGGCAGTGTAGTTTTAGATACGACGGGCAATAATGGTAAAAGTCCTCCTTTTACCTGTACGGTACTTGTCAGCATCCGCCTGGGGGCAACTACTTCATCATGGGCATATTTAGGACCACGGGGGCAGGTATTACCGGTAACACTTGTTACCGCACCGTCTTCTATAGTAACAGTCATCTCACAACCCAAAGGGCACATGATACAGTTCATTATACGAGTTTCTACAGCCATTTTTATGCCTCCTTGTTCAATGCCACAGTCAAAGTTTCTCCGATAAGCGCTGTCTTTTCTGCTGGAATATCGACAGCAATCATTTCACTTGGCTTGGCAACAGGCAGCATTTTTGTCAAAATGACATTTTCGCCGCTCTTTACTTCTAATTTTACTTTACGTTCCGGATTGGCAACACGCATAAATAAACGTGCTTTTTCACCATTTTCTGGCAGAGACAGTCTTTGCGGTACACATGTACGTACTCCGTTCGAGGCAATCACATTTACTGTACGCAAGTCGCCATCCAATTTTTCCTGCGCATCTAACGCTGCAAATTTACCTGCTATTTCCGCTTCTTCCGAAACAAAATCTACCAGGTCGTGTACATGTACAACATTGCCGGCAGCATAAAAACCAGGAAGACTGGTACGGCGGCGTTGGTCTACGATAGGGCCGCTGGTCAGAGGATGCATCTCTAAATCCAAACTGCGCGATAGTTCATTTTCCGGAATCAAGCCGACAGAAAGCAGTAAAGTATCACATTCAATATCAAATTCAGTCCCGGCAATCGGCTGCATTTTTTCGTTGACCTTTGCTACAGTTACACCGGTAACGCGATCACGTCCGTGGATCTTTGTGATAGTATGGGAAAGATACAAAGGAATATCATAATCATCAAGACACTGCACTATATTACGGGTCAAACCATTGGAAAACGGGCAGATTTCCAAAACGGCCTGCACTTTACAGCCTTCCAGGCTCATTCTCCTCGCCATGATTAATCCAATATCACCGCTGCCTAAAATTACTATTTTATGTCCAGGCAGATAACCTTCCATATTGACCATCCGCTGCGCCGCTCCGGCAGTAAAAACACCGGCCGGCCGTTCACCCGGAATTCTGATCGCACCGCGTGTACGTTCGCGGCAGCCCATAGTCAGAATAACGGTTCTGCCTGCAATTTTCAGCAGTCCATGTTCAGGGCTGACTGCAATTACCGTTTTGTCCTGCAAAACTTCCAAAACCATCGTATCAACCAAGGTTTCTATTTCCGGTTTATCTTTGATCATTTCAATGCAACGATAAGCATATCCGGGTCCAGTCAGCTCTTCTTTAAAATGATGCAAGCCAAAACCATTATGAATGCACTGCTGCAGAATGCCGCCTAATTCCCGGTCACGCTCAATAACCAAAATACTTTCAGCACCATTCTGCCAAGCGCTATAAGCAGCAGAAAGTCCAGCCGGACCACCGCCGACAATAATTACGTCATATAAATTTTTCATTTTTATGCTTCCCCCTCATCTGCAGAGTTTTTTTCATAAAACAAATGAGAATCAGCACGTTCTTTCAAAACTTCCGGTACGGGTATACCCAGTTCCCGTGCCAGGATCTGGGTAACGCGCGGACCGCAGAAACCGCCCTGACAGCGTCCCATACCGGCACGCGTACGGCGTTTAACACCGTCAACTGTTTTAGCTCCGCAGGGCGCTTTGATAGCAGCGATAATCTCCGCTTCCGTGACCGTTTCACAACGACAGATAACACGGCCATACAATCTATTTTTTTCAATAAGCTTTGCCTGCTCCTCATGTGACAATCTATGAAAAAGAGGATTTTGCGGTAAAGCAGCTTTAAAATCAGCTTTTACAGCGGCCGGACAATATGCCAACACAGCTTCAACAATCATTTCGGCTACTGCCGGAGCAGCTGTCAGTCCAGGCGATTGCATCCCTGCAGCATTAAACAAACCTGCTACAGGTGAAGCGCCGATGACAAAATCTCCGCTGCCGGAAACTGCACGCAGCCCTGCAAATTCAGTAATCGAAGCACCCATCGGCAAATTTGGAATCAGTTTTCTGGCAGAATTCATAATTTCGTCCATCCCTGTCAGAGTAACGGCAGTATCTTCCTTATTCTCCATATCCTGTGCATTAGGACCGATAAATGTATTGCCATGCGTAGTCGTACAGATCAGTATACCTTTAGACTTTTTATTAGGTGTTGGGAAAACAACGCCTTTAACCAAACTGGCTGCAGCAGTTTTATCAAAAAGAATATATTCGCCGCGGCGCGGATGAATAGTGAAGCTTTCATCGCCAGCCAAACGAGCGATACCATCTGCATAAACACCACCGGCATTTATGACACAAGCAGCCTTGATCAAACCTTTTGAAGTTTCTACAGCCGTAATTCTGCCAGCTTCCTTAATAAATCCAGTTACACGGCAGTCCGTAACTACTTCAGCGCCATTCTGCACTGCACATTGCGCAAAAGCCACAGCCATGGCAAAAGGCCAGCAAACGCCTGCCGACGGCGCCCATAAAGCGCCAACAACTGTTGTCAGATTTTTTTCTTTGGCTAAAACTTCTTCTCTATTTAAAATACGCAGGCCTTCAACGCCGTTTTTCTGACCGCGTTCCAATAATTCCTGTAAAGTCTGCATTTCTTCTTCACTGGTAGCAGCAACAAGAGAACCTGTCCATTCAATATCCAGACCTAATTCTTTTTGCAGCTCATGATATAATTTATTGCCGCGTACATTAGTAACTGCTTTTAAACTGCCTGTCGGCGCGTCAAAACCAGCATGTAAAATAGCACTGTTAGCTTTCGTAGTACCTGCAGCAAGGTCCGGTTCTTTTTCAACAAGCACGCATTTTAAATCATACTTCGACAACTCACGCAGAATTGCAGTACCAACAATACCGCCGCCGATAACAACGACATCCGCTGTTTTGAAAAATTCCATCATTTCACATCCTAAACAAAAATTCTAAGTTATACTTAGTAATTTTATCACATTCTTTACAAAAAAAGAACTTACTTTATAGTTTTTACAAGAAAAATTTCATTTTTTGTCACCCACGGGACTTTTAAAGTCCCTATTGCTTAAAAAAATATCCTGTCAAATTTGACAGGATATTTTAAAAATTATTTTACAGCTTTATCCGGAAAAATTTTATTTAAAAAATCTATACATTTATCACTCACCGGCGTCAGTAAAACCCAACTCAAACCAACCAAAGAAATACTTAAAGAACCTACAACAATATCTGTAAACCAGTGCGCTCCGGCCATAATACGCGGCAGCATAAAAATTATTAAAATAATGCAGCTGACGGCAAAAGCTTTTTTGCCAAAATATCTCAGCATGAAACCGGCATAAATCATCAGCATCAGACCATGATCGCCTGGAAAACTGTCGCCAGAATAATCCTTAGTTTTAAAAACCAGCATTTTACTGACACGATGAATATTTTCAAAAAATCCTGTCGGACTGCATCGCTGTACAGGAATCAAATGCCCCAGCTGATTTAATATTACCGCAAAAAACAGCATCGTGACACCGATAAACCACATTTTTCGTTTACCTAAATGATCCTGTTTAGAATAATAATAACCATATAATGCCAACATAGCCATTAAAGAAATTATATCGAAATGACGTACATTAGTCAGACCGACAAAATAAGTAAAAGAGCTTTCAGGTTGAAGCTGTTCATTAAAGTAATAGAAAATGCTTTTATCCAATGTAAACCAAAAACCATGTTCAGCAGGTAAATACCAGCTAAAAAATATTGTTAAACCTACAGCATTTAAAAATATAATTTTTCCTAAGTTTTTTCCCACTTCCGACTCCTTTTACTGCGCCTCTTTCTGCAAGTCCTTCAACAATTCCTGTTGTTTGCCTGCATCTAATAACTTAATCATTTTATTTTCCACTATTCTTACAGCTGCTGCATCAATAGCGGCTGTTGTCAATTTATTTGTTTTTACAGCTTCCAGTACACCCTGATAAACCTGCTGCTGATGTTCATAATTATGACAAACCAGCAAAACATCAACTCCGGCCTGAACTGCTGCAACCCCCATTTCACGAAAACCATACATACTTGTTAAAGCTCCCATTTCCATATCATCTGTAATGACGATACCCTGAAAACCAAGCTCATTACGCAGAAAATTATTGATTACCTGAGGTGAAACACTGGCCGGCAATGTATCCAGTCCTGTATAAATCAAATGCCCTACCATAACCATAAAATCCTGGTTGTCAAAATTTTGGATAATATTTTTAAATGGTATTGTGTCTTCCTGCAATAAAATCTCTTTAGAAGCTGTAATCCGATATTGTTCTGTATGCGGATCGACCTCACTTTTTCCCATACCGGGGAAATGTTTCAAGCTGTAAATAATTCCTGCCTGATCATAACCACGGCAGGCCGCTTCGGTAAACTTGCTCACGGACGCAGCATCGTGCCCATAAGATCTTCCATAAGGAATACCAATATCCAAAACAGGAGCAAAATTTACATTGAAACCAATCGTCTCCAATTCCATAGCCGTCTGGTAAGCCCAGCGACGTGCATCTTCAGGAGTGCCCTGTTCAGCTATTCTGGCTGCTGCAGGAGCAACGGTCAACCCCTGCTTCATTCTGGCAACCATCCCGCCTTCCTGGTCAACACATAAATAAAGCGGTAATTTATTATATTCTTTATTCAGTCGCTGCAGGTTAGCATTCAGTCCTGTAACCTGATATTTATTATTCATATTGCGGTCAAATAAAATCACGCCGCCAACATGATAATCTCGCAGCATGCTCAACGCACCCTCGTCTATTTCCGTACCATCAATACCGATCAGCAGCATTTGTCCGATTTTTTCTTCTAAACTCATATCGGCAACCATTTTTACAGCCGCATCATGCAATGTCGGATTTTTTACTTCCGATTTAGGTTCAGCACTCTGCCCACAGCCAGTAAACAAAAAAACCGTCATAAAAACTATAAAAGCCAGTCCTCTGCCGGCAGAAAATATTCTTTTCATAGTTACCTCATTTCTAAAATTTAGCTATATGTATATTTTAACATATTTTCTTTAATTTTTACAAATAGTTTTCAATCGTCTCTCTTGAAAAATTGACAGCTTCATTCGATTAAATTAGAATAAAATTAAAAAGAAAAGCAGGTGATAACTAATGAAACGTATTCTTTATCTGACCTTAACTATCATGCTTTGTCTGACATTTTTTACTGCTGTAACCTGGGCTGAGGAAAAAGCTTCTGCCGCCTCAGATAAAATTCTGAGCCAACAGCAAGTCGATGAGCTTTTGCAGGCTGATGATAATCCGGCTGCTTATGTTAAGATAGACGAAGATGCTTACAAGGTCTATCCCGATTTTAAAGATAAAAAAGCAGTCCGTAAAGAACTGTTAAAAAATCTTCCTACTAACAAAGTGCTTTATTTACTGACAGCCAGTGAGCAGACTTTCACTCTGGCTTTTGATGTAGTAAAGGATCTGGAAAAATCAGGCCGTCTTTATGATAACAGCCGTTATATGGGTGGTAAAGATGATTCTGATGCCGGCGCTGAAAACATAAAGGCAAATATTCATAAGTTCTGGTTTATGAAAATCCCCCGCGGCAGCACTGTTTATGATGACGGTGTAAATGTTGGTATCGGCCGGCGACATCGCGGCGGTATCGGTATCGGCTGGTAAAATTTATACAAAAAAGAAAAAGCCCTGCTCAGCAGGGCTTTTTTATTTTATTCTTCTGTAGCCTGGGATGTTTCTATGATCTCATCAGAAACATCGACTGTTTCCGTCTGCACATCATCTGTTATTACTTCTTCTGTAACGTCATCTTCAGCCTGCTGAACGGCAGCCAAAGAAACTACTTTATCATCATCATTCAATGTCATCAGTTTAACGCCCTGAGCATTACGTCCAAATTGGGAAATGCCTTCGACGTCAATACGGATAATGATGCCGGCAGCAGTTATCATCATAATCTCCTGCCCCGGAGTAATAACCTTCATTCCAATCACAATGCCGGTCTTTTCATTTACTTTGATATTTATTACGCCCTTACCACCACGAGTCTGTTTGCGATACTCGCTGACAGAGGTGCGTTTACCAAGTCCCTGCTCAGTCGCAGTCAATACTTCACTGTTTTCACTGGTCACGCTGTCCATAGCAACAACTTCATCACCATAATTCAGCTGAATACCGCGTACACCGTGAGCAGTACGTCCCATAGGACGCACATCCTGTTCATCAAAACGGATCGCAATACCGTTTCTGGTAGCCAGAATGATTTCTGAATTGCCATCAGTCAATTCTACACCAATAAGCTGTTCATTTTCATCCAGAGTAATAGCAATCAATCCAACCTTACGTGCACTGTTAAAATCTTCCAGATTGGTCTTTTTGACTGTCCCTTTATCTGTAGCCATAAACATATACTGCTCTGTCTTAAACTCTTTCACCGGGATAACTGCTGTAATCTTTTCTCCCTGCTCAATAGGCAACAGATTGATAATCGCCGTTCCCTTAGCTGTACGTCCAGCTTCGGGAATTTCATAGCCTTTTTGCCGATAAACACGACCTTTATTGGTAAAGAAAAGAATATTATGATGAGTTGTCGACAGGAACAAATGCTCTGCACAATCGTCATTTTTCTTACCGCTGCCACCGGTTTTGCCGACACCGCCGCGTTTTTGATTACGGAAATTATCAAGAGTCTGACGTTTGATATAACCCTGATGGCTGATCGTTATGACAATATCTTCTTCAGCGATCAGATCTTCCATATCCATGGAAGAAGTATCATGTGAAAGAATCGTACGACGTGCGTCGCCGAATTTCTTTTTCATTTCCAACAGATCTTCTTTAATAATATTGAGGACTTTTTGCTCATCTGCCAAAACGCTCTCCAACCAATCAATCGTTTCCATAACGTCGATATATTCATCGTCGATTTTTTTACGTTCCAAACCTGTTAAACGCTGCAGACGCATATCCAAAATAGCCTGAGCCTGACGCAGGCTTAAAGTAAATTTTTCTACTAACGCAGTTTTAGCAATATCTGCATTAGCACTGCTGCGGATAGTATTGATAACTGCATCCAGATTATCCAGGGCAATTTTCAAACCTTCCAAGATATGAGCGCGGTCTTTGGCTTTACCTAATTCATATCTTGTACGACGGGTGATAACTTCTTTTTGATGGTTAAGATAGTGGACAAGGATTTCTTTCAGATTTAAAACCCGAGGATGCCCGTCAACCAAAGCCAGCATGATAATACCGAAAGAATCCTGTAATTTGGTATGTTTATATAATTGATTTAAAATAACATCAGGAACAACGTCATTTCTTAATTCGACAACGATACGCATACCACGGCGGTCAGATTCATCACGCAAATCAGTAATGCCTTCGATCACACCGTCTTTAACTAATTGAGCAATACTTTCGATCAGACGGGCTTTATTGACCTGATAAGGAATTTCCGTAACAACGATGCGGTGCTTGCCCTTCTGCATGGGTTCTATTTCTGCCTGTGCGCGGATTTTTACTATACCACGGCCGGTAGTATAAGCGCTGCGGATGCCTTCGGTTCCAAGGATCGTAGCTCCGGTAGGAAAATCAGGACCCTTGATTGCTGTCATCAATTCCGGTATTTCTATATCAGAATTGTCGATCAGCATAATCAATCCGTCAACTACTTCACTCAGATTATGCGGTGGGATATTGGTGGCCATGCCTACAGCAATGCCGGCACTGCCATTAATGAGAAGAGCAGGTACCTTCGCCGGTAAAACGCTTGGTTCTTTCAGCGATTCATCATAGTTAGGCACAAAATCAACAGTTTCTTTTTCAATATCTTCCAGCATAACTTCAGCAACCTTGGCCATACGCACTTCCGTATAACGCATAGCAGCAGCCGAGTCACCGTCGACACTGCCGAAGTTGCCATGACCGTCTACCATCAGATAGCGTGTCGAAAAATTCTGTGCCAAACGTACTATGGCATCATAAACGGAAATATCACCGTGAGGATGATATTTACCGAGAACTTCACCAACGATACGGGCAGATTTTTTATAAGGCTTGTTGGATGCCATACCGGCTTCCTGCATTGCATATAAAATTCTGCGGTGTACCGGTTTTAAACCGTCACGTACATCAGGCAAAGCACGCTGCACGATAACGCTCATTGCGTAATCGATATAGGATTTTTGCATTTCTTCTTCAATGTAGACCGGTAAAACTTTACCAGTACCTGTCTCTAAATCCACAATATCACCTCAACATCTCATAATTACTTAAACAACAATTCATAAACCTGCTTGCCTATTAAAAGCGTGGTTACGATCAAATAAAGCGGTTTAACATAAGAAGCACCATGCCTGATAGCCATACGGGAACCAAAATAAGCACCTATCACCATGGCAAAGCCCATCAAAAGACCATAAGTCCACAAAACTGAACCACTTAAAGTAAAAGACAACAGCGCTCCGATACCACTGGCAAAATTCAGGGCCTTAGCATTACCGGCTGCCGTTACAAAATCATAACCCAAAAATAAAAATCCAAAAATCAGGAACGAACCTGTTCCCGGACCAAAAAAACCATCATAAAAGCCAATACCAAAGGCCATTACTACAGACCCAAGCAAGGCTGCCAATCCCAATTGTTTAACTGCCGATACATCGCCCCAGTCTTTACGACGGTAGGTGTAAACAGCAACTGCGACTAAAAGGACAACGATCACATTTTTCATCAGCTGTTCCGGCAGAAGATAAACTACATAAGCACCTAAAGCCGATCCGAGAAAAGAAAGCGGCATCAGACTTATGGCAACCTTTTGATTGATCTTTCCTGCACGCCAAAAAGAAAAAACACTCATCAAACCGCCCATAGAAGCAGCCAGCTTATTAGTTCCCAAAGCAAAATTTACAGGCAACCCTAGGGCCAGTAATGCCGGCGTAGAAATTAAACCGCCTCCGCCAACAGTTGAATCGATAAATGCGGCTATAAATCCTGCTAACAATAAAAAAGCAATCGTACTTGGATCTAAAATTTCCAAAATTTTCCCCTCGCCCATCACCAAGCTTAAAGTTTATATTTAAGATAAAAACCTACGCGACCCTGATTACAGGTAAAAACCACTTTTTCCTGTTCAACCATATTACTGATAGCATAAGGATGAGCTGAAAGCAGTGGCGCATACTCCAAATTCCATTGAACGCCCTGCAAAGTAACTTCATTGCAATCTGTTAATGGCAGCAACGACAAAGCTTCTATATTTTCAGGACTGAAAGGTTTGAAAATCAAACTTTCATCCTTTTGGAGCAGTAATAAAATTTCCTGTTCATCAGCCATAACAACCTGCACATCACGTTGAATTTTATAATTCAGCAAAGAAAAAACATTACTGTACAAATGATCAAATCTGCCGCCCCAAATACCGCTGGCAACAATATTTACAGCTTCCGGCATAGCTGCCAGTAAAAGCTGTAAGTCTGTATCATCTTTCAGAGGATCATGCAGAAGTATTTTTACTCCTGAAAGCTGTGCTTTTTCCCAGCAGTCTTTTGCCGCACTATCAGCATCGCCGCATAACCAAACAGGTTTTAAATTATTTTCACAGCAGCATTCGATCCCTTTATCAGCACAGTAAATATCTTTAGATGCAGCTATTTGCACCAGCCATTCGGACGCAGGCTTTCTACCTCCGGCCAATAATAAAGCTGTAGAAGAACCCTGCCTGGAAGTTTTTATTTCCAGCTCTCCCTGAGGCAAAAGTAGCTTCCAATTCTCCATTACCTTAAATCCTTCTTTTTAGCAGGTGCAGGTTTAATTATGATTTGTCCCTGTTCCTTATAAATTTTCCAGACAACGTCACCATTACCATTTTTAAACCAATCCATGCTTATTTCCAGCAAATACTGATTTAATTTTTCTTGAGCTTCAGCAGGTAATAATAATTCTTTCGCTGCTGCAGCTTTATTTTTCATTTTAGAAGAAACTATTTTTTCATCAGCATCAAAAGCATTTTCAAAGCTTTCTTTTTCTACATAGCCTTTAAACATTTCTTCATCAGAAAGATTTTTTTTGATTTTCATAATGACCTCCGTAATTACAGGTCCAGATTTCTTACTTTACCGGCATTAGCCTCAATAAATTGACGCCGTGGTTCTACTTTATCACCCATCAATATGGAGAAAATTGCGTCTGCTTCAGCAGCATCCTCCAAATGTACCTGCAAAATTGTTCTTCCGTCAGGATTCATAGTTGTTTCCCATAACTGCTCCGGATTCATTTCACCTAAACCTTTATAACGCTGGATATAGGGATTGCTGTCACGACCAACTTCATCCAAAACAGTCTGCAGTTCATCATCGCTGTAAGCATATAAATGCTTCTGACCTTTACGGACCAGATATAAAGGCGGCTGAGCGATAAATACATGTCCTTCTTTGATCAAAGGCTGCATATAACGATAAAAGAAAGTCAACAGCAGAGTTCTGATATGAGCTCCGTCGACATCGGCATCTGTCATGATAATAATTTTACCGTAACGTGCTTTTTCCAGATCAAAATCTTCGCCAATACCACAGCCAAAGGCAGTAATCATATTTCTGATTTCGTCACTGCTTAAAATTTTATCCAATCTTGCTTTTTCAACATTCAAAATCTTGCCGCGCAAAGGCAGGATAGCCTGAAAACGACGATCACGTCCCTGTTTGGCACTGCCGCCTGCAGAATCACCTTCGACAAGATAAATCTCTGTTTCTGAAGCATCCTTACTCTGACAATCGGCTAATTTACCAGGCAGACTGCTGATTTCCAAAGCGCTTTTACGCCTTGTTAATTCACGTGCTTTACGTGCTGCCATACGTGCCCTGGCGGAAAGAATTGATTTTTCTACAATCCTCTTGGCAATAACAGGATTTTCTTCAAAAAATTCTCCTAAACCTTCGCTGACTAGATTATCAACGATCGGACGAATTTCACTGTTTCCAAGCTTAGTTTTAGTCTGACCTTCAAACTGAGGCTCCTGAATCTTAATACTGATAACTGCAGTCATACCTTCACGGACATCATCACCGCTGAGGTTTTCTTCTCCGTCTTTCAAAGCACCTATTTTACGGGCATAATCATTGATAGTACGCGTCATTGCCTGTTTAAAACCGCTTAAATGTGTGCCGCCTTCTTCAGTATTGATATTATTGACAAAAGTAAATAGATTTTCAGTATAAGTATCGCAGTACTGCAGAGCTACTTCAACAATATTAGTATCTTTGATACCTTCGATGTAGATAGGATCATCATGGAGCTTATCCTTATTTTCATTTACATACTTTACAAATTCAATGATACCGCCTTCGTAATGAAAGCTTTCCTGTTTTCCAGTACGTTCATCATTGAGATTAATACGGATACCTTTATTTAAAAAAGCCAGTTCACGTATTCTTAAACGCAGGGTTTCATAACTGTAGATAAGTTCCGTAAAAATCGTCGGATCAGGTTTAAAATGTACAGTAGTACCTGTTTCTTCAGTAGTACCCTTTTCATAAAGCGGCACAACTGTTTTACCACGGGAAAACTCAATTCCATAAATTTTACCGCTACGACGTACCTCAACCTCCATATGCTCGCTGAGCGCATTAACACAGGATACACCTACGCCATGCAGACCTCCGGAAACCTTGTAGCCTCCGTCACCAAACTTGCCGCCGGCATGCAGGATAGTCATAACTACTTCTACAGCAGGCTTGCCAACTTTATGCATTTCTACAGGAATACCACGACCATTATCACGTACAGTAATGCTATTATCGCTATGAATAGTCACATCGATAGCATCGCAATAACCTGCTAAGGCTTCGTCTATACTATTATCAACTGTTTCATACACCAAATGATGCAAACCACGGGCAGAAATACTGCCAATATACATACTTGGTCTTTTACGTACAGCTTCCAGACCTTCCAGGACCTGAATCTGTCCGGCACCATATTGTCCCTTAACCTCAGTTGCTTCTTCCAAATTAGACATAGTAACCTCCACATTCCTATAATTCAAGTATATTTAATACTTTCCTTCAACGATCAAAAACTTTTATAAATGGCATCACTGCCAAAATCTTCTTCAGCCCTTCGTTTTAAAGTCAGAGCGGAAATTCCCGATAAATACAAAGTATCAGTTGTTAAAATACAGCTTGAACACTCACCATTTTCCGATAAATCAATAATTTTATATTTATCCTTATTCACAGAAATATAATTATCATAAATTTCCGACTGTTGATCACGAATATTAAAAATAGCTATAATATCCGTATTTTTTATCATACAGTCGGCACCAAGATGCAGATACATATTAATATTTCCTCCGCAATCCTTTAATAATATTTTGTGCAAGCTGTTCACTGATTTTATCAGGCTGCATCCCTGTTTTTAACATCACAGCCGTCATTTCTTCTCTGATATCAGACTGATTATTATAAACCTTGGCATAATAATACTGTTTCAAAGAATTTTTTACACTATCGAATAACATTTTATCACATTTGACATATTTTTGACAGTCATTGTAATTCAGCCAAGGTTCAGATGTCAAAATAGATACTATTTCTGTTCTCAATTTCTCTTTTTCATAACGCTGGCAGACGCGGCAAAGATCATTTTTTTCAATTAACGCAGCACCACAATATTTACATTTCATATCATTGTTTTCGATAAGTAATGCTTTTTTTCTTTGCAGACAAACTTTCCTGAAATGAGCAAGCTTTTTCTGCAATTCCTGATTATTAATATTTACCAGTGCCTGTCTAATAAAAATTTTCTCTGATTCCGTCAAAGGTTTAAAATTTAATTTCACTTCCTGTTCCTCTTTCGGAAGCTGCAAAAAATTTTCAATAGAGCCTGTGAAAAATTTTATATCCTTGACAGGGTTATTAGTCATAACACGATTGATATTATTAATAAACTGCTGTTTCATCATCAAAAGATGATTAGCCCAAACAGAGCTATCCGTATTTATATATAAAACTTTGTGTTCCAAACGTACTGGTTTTGAATGCTTAGCTACGTTAGCACCACAGATCTGTTCCCATTTACTCTGCATAGAAAAAATAAAATATTTATTACGACCTTCCTGATTAGGAAGCATTTTTAAAAGGACTCTTTCTATACCTTCCATTTTTATCCCTCTGCGATTCTGCCTTCAATAATCCTGAAATACGCATTTCCACTCAAATCCGGAATCAAAGCTTTATCGTTTACCGTAATAAAAGTTTGAACTTTACCATCAATAAATTTTAATAGCTGACAACGTCTTTGATCATCAAGTTCACTCATTACATCATCCAACAGTAATACAGGAAACTCATCTATTTCCTGGCGGACATATTCAAGCTGTGCCAGTTTTAAGGCTAAAGCAGCACTGCGCTGCTGCCCCTGTGAACCAAAAGCTTTCAAAATTCTGTCATTTACTTTAAATAACAGATCATCACGATGGGGTCCTATGCCAGTACTGCCTCTTAAAATATCTACCTGCCGCCGTTCAAACAGCTTACTGCGATAGAAATCTTCCCAACAGATAGCTTCATCAGGATAAAGAAGCTCGCCATTATTAGCTTTAAGTTCATAAAAAACAGTTAATGTTTCCAATTCACCAGTTAAAGCAGCATAAATATCTTTAGCTATATTTTTTAATTTCTGCAAAGCGGCCAGCCTTTTTACAGCTATTCTGGCCGCAGTCAGCACAAATTCCTGATCCCAGGTCAATAAAAGCTCAATACTGGCATTATTATCACGGATATCTTTAAGAAGCCTGTTGCGCTGCTGTAAAATACGATTATATTTTATCAACAGATCATAATAAGCTTTATCAGTCTGTGAGATCTGCATATCAAAAAAACGTCTGCGTAAAGCGGGCTCACCTTTGATAAGCTGCAGATCCTCAGGTGAAAACATCACCATATTTAAAGTTCCGTAATGTTCCTTGGGCCGAACCTTTACATCGTTCAAAAACAATTCTTTTTTATTCTTACCATCGAGCTGCTGTCTTTTTATTTTAACATCATTTACCCCATGTAAATCTTCAAAATTAATACCAACAGCTAACTGATTTGTATCCAGACGCTGCATATCATCTTCCTGGGCAGTACGATGTGACATTCCAAAGGCAGCATAAAACATCGCTTCTAAAAGATTTGTTTTTCCCTGAGCATTTTGCCCATAAAAGATATTGACCATTGAAGTAATTTCCAAACAGCATTCTTTATAATTTCTAAAGTTAACTGCATAGATTCTTTTTACTTTCATAAATTATTCCGTTATAACTTTTATTTCTACTTGCTGATCTAAAACAACAGTATCCTGCGGAAAAACTTTCTTGCGTTTTTCCGTAACTATAACACCATTCAACGTAACTACTCCCGCTTCAATAGCCTCATGCGCCTGTCCTCCGGTCTCTAAAACTCCTGCATATTTCAAAAGATTAGAGATCGTAATAAATTCAGTAGTGATACCGACAGTTATTTTTTCCATTTTTTACCTTCTCGCTTAAAATACGACTCTGACAGGAGTAACGATATAAATATAATTACTTTCAGCAATCGGTTTAATGCAAACAGGACTCAGAGAAGTATTTAACTCCATCGTAGCCTGTTCATCAGTAAGATTTTTTAAAATATCAATGATATATTTAGAATTAAAAGCTACATTGATCGTTTCGCCCTGAGTTTGACATTCGATTACTTCACGTCCCTTACCAACGTCTGGACTGCTTGAGCTTACAACGATTTCATTATTTCCGACACTTACTTTGATAATACTGTAATCACCATCACTGGAAAATAAAGCAACGCGTTCTACAGCTCCGGCCAGTTCTTTAACATTGAATAGAGTTTTAATGTTAAAAGCAGGAGGAATAACTCTACGATAATCAGGGAATTTTCCTTCGATTAAGCGGGAAACAATTACCACTTTATCGATCTGTACCATGATTTGATTATTTAATAAAGAAAGTTTTACTTCCTGAGGTAACTCACTTGTTAAATTACGAGCAATTTCACTTAAAACTCTGGAAGGAATAATCATTGACATAGCTTCGCTGCTTTCCTGTTCCATAGTTTTGATTGATAAACGGTGAGTATTAGTACCTACAAAAGTTATCTTACCATCCTGGAGTTCCACTAAAATACCTGTGAACAAAGGTCTTGCTTCGTCTGTAGAGCAGGCAAAAATAGTTTTTTTAATAAGTTCCTTGATTTTTTCATCTTCTAAAACTATTTGTTTATCAGCATTAAATTCTGGAAATTTTGGATAATCATCTTCATTCATCAGTAAGAGCTGAAAATCAGATTTATCGGATTGAACATTGATAGTTTTTTCTTCTTTATTTTTTACGATGGTAACATTTTCGCCAGGAAGCTTACGCATCAATTCTGAAAAATGCTTTGCTGAAACAACTATTTCTCCTTTTTCCTGTATTTCCGCTTCTATACTGCAAGCTATAGCCATATTCAGATCCATTGCCTGGATCTCTAAAATGTTATTATCTGCAATTAAATGGATTCCGGAAAAGATAGGAGTACTAGGTTTGGAAGAAATAGCTCTTTGAACTGTTTGGATTGCTTTGTTAAGGTTAGTTGTTTTACAGGTAAAAATCATGTTATACAGACCTCCATCTTTTTTATTATTGCTATATTAATTTAAAATCTTAGTAGACGTCGTAGTAGGGAGTGTGAATATGTGGAAACAGCCTAAAAACACTGATAAAAGCTTTTATGAAACTTGTTGATATAAGTGTGGATAATTTGGGAAAATTTATTAACATTATCAACAGTTTTTTGTGTGATGCTTTTTATTAACTGTTTATCCACAGAAATAACGCAACTTATCCACAGAAACTGTAGATAAGTATTATATAATGGTAGAATTTTGAAAGTTATTGTTTTAATTTATCTACAAGGTAAGTAATAGTTTTTTCACAATTAGGATCTTCTTTGATCTTTTTTACGATTTTTTCATATGCATGGATAACAGTAGTGTGATCGCGGCCTCCAAAAAACTCACCAATTCGGGGATAAGAAAAATCAGCCATTTCACGACACAGATACATTGCTATCTGTCTTGGATAAGCAATATTTTGAGTACGTTTTTTTGTAAAAAATTCTTCTTTTTTGATTTTGAAATAATCAGATGTAACCTGAATGATATCGTCAAAAGTAATTTGTTTGTTTTTAGTGCTGGTTCCCATAGCGTCAAGTATTTTTTTTGCCAGATCTATAGTTATCGGACTTCCCATCAATGAAGCATAGGCTACTATTTTTGTATAAGCGCCTTCTATTTCACGTATATTGGTGTCAATGCTGGATGCAACAAGAGAAATAACATCATGAGGAATAGAGATGTTTTCTGATTCTGCTTTTTTTCTCAAAATAGCGATTCTTGTTTCCAGATCTGGAGATTGAATATCTGCGAGAAGTCCTGATTCAAAACGTGAACGCAATCGGTCTTCCAGCGTTTCGATTTCACGCGGAAGACGGTCGCTGGATATGATAATCTGTTTGTTAGCTTCGTATAAGGTGTTGAAAGTATGAAAGAATTCTTCCTGTGTCATTTCTTTATTTTTTAAAAATTGAATATCGTCGATAATTAAGCAATCGATATTACGATATTTTTTTCTGAAAGCATCTGTATTTTTATTTTGAATAGAATTAATTATTTCATTGGTAAATTTTTCACTTGAGATGTATAAGATTTTCATTTTGGAATCATTTATTTTTATCTGATTGCCAATCGCATGCATCAAGTGTGTTTTACCTAGACCGACACCGCCATAAATAAAAAGTGGATTATAGGCTTTAGCAGGATTTGAAGCTACAGCTTGAGCTGCTGCATAAGCAAACCTGTTGGAATTGCCGATAACGAAAGTTTCAAAGATATATTTTGGGTTAAGGTTGCTTTGGATATCATCTTCAAAAAGATCTTGCTGGGTAAAACTGTTTTTTACAGGCGGCAGAACTGCCTCAGGAAGCAGAGACCTGTTTTCAGTTTGTACTGGAGTAGTTTCTGCTGAATTTATAGGGAGTTCTTCAGTTTTCAAATCAAGGTTTTCAATTTTAAACTGCAGGTTTGTGCCGGTAATACTGGCAAGCATACCTTCAATGACTGTAGTATACGTTTCTTCAAGCCATTTTTTTGTAAAATTATTTTTGGCGCCTACTTTTAAGTAGGTATCTGTTATTTCTAAGGGAATCAAAGGTTTGATCCAGGCATTATAAACATTTTCACTGGTAGATTCATGGAATTTTTCCAGGAATTTTACCCAAACCTCTGCTAAATCGTACGAGCTCATAAAATACATCCTTCCTGTGGCTACTCATAAACGGCTTGTAAGGCGTTGAAATAATAATTTGAGACAAAAAATAATAGCAAGGCTTATAAAAAATCCTACAGTCGGTTTTCTGTCGCTGTAAAATATAAAAAATGACATAGTAAGACTATTATTACTATCACTATATTCTATCAAAATTAAGAGTTATTAGCAATTTTTAATTGAGAAGAAAATTTTGAAGGATAGAAAATAATAAAAATTTCTTTAACTAACTGCTTTATTCTTGACACTTTAAGTCGTTTCTAATATAATTTCTGTAGCTATCAATTCAAATCAATATAGAATTTGATAAAACTAGTGAGTGGTAAGGAGGTAAGATTTCATGAAACGTACTTTTCAACCTAACAACCTTAGAAGAAAAAGAACCCATGGTTTTAGAGAAAGAATGAAAACTTTGGGCGGTCGTCAAGTTCTCAAAAGAAGACGTGCTAGAGGCAGAAAGAAATTGTCTGCATAATATCATAAAAATAGGCCGCGAGAGTGGCCTATTTTTTCCATGCGGGCAGGTGCAAGAATTTGGAACCAAGAAAAAAGTTCACTTTTCCTAAAAAAAATCGAATCAAGTCTAAAGCCGGTTTTCAATTGGTTTATACTACCGGACGTTCTGTCGTTGACAGTTTATCTGTACTTTATGTTTTACCTTTAGACGCAGAAGGTCCTAAGATTGGTTTTGCTGTCGGTAAAAAAATTGGTAACGCCGTAGTACGTAATCGTGTCAAAAGAATGATGAGAGAAGTATTTCGTCATCATAAATCGGAATTGTTGACGAATATACAGCTTATTTGGGTAGCTCGTAAAAAACTGGCTGCTGCAGATTTAAAAACTTATGATCGAGTATTTATGCGTTTAGCTAAAAGAGCCGTTTTATTGAAGTAAGGTGAATTTCTGTGAAAACATTGATGATTGTTTGTATCCGTTTTTATCAGTTATTTATTTCACCGTTATTTCCGCCTACATGCAGGTTTTATCCTACATGCTCTCAGTACGCCATTGAAGCTATCCGAAAAAAAGGCGCTTTAAAGGGCGGCTGGCTGGCAGTTAAAAGGATAGCAAAATGTCATCCTTTTCATCCGGGCGGTTATGACCCTGTTAGTTAACAACTTGATAATGCAAATTAAAGTAGTAAATATATACACTAACCTCTAAGGAGTGATATCTTGGACTTTCTCAGTAATATTGTTCAGCAGGTTATTACGGTACTTTATAATATGACTGCTACTGTAGGTTTACCTAATTATGGCCTGGCAATTATCATTATGACGATTATTGTTAAAATACTGTTGTATCCTTTAACAAAAAAACAAATCGAATCAACAAAAGCAATGATGGCTATGCAGCCTAAAATGAAAGCTATCCAGGAAAAATACAAGAACGATAAACAACGTTTGAATATGGAACTGGCAAACCTTTATAAACAGGAAAATGTCAATCCTTTAGCTGGCTGTCTGCCGTTATTAGTACAAATGCCGATTATGATTGGTATTTTCTATGGTATTCGTGATTTTCATTATGTTGGACCGGCTAATTTTTTATGGATTCAAAGTATCTCTAATCCGGATCCGATGTATATACTGCCGGTTTTATCAGCTTTGACTACTTTTGTGCAGTCAAAACAGACTATGCCGGATACTTCTTCAGCACAAAATAAGATGATGCTGTATTTTATGCCGCTTTTTATTGGCTATATCAGTTTTAGCTTCCCTGCTGGTCTGGTACTTTACTGGGTTGTTATGAACCTGATGCAGATCGGTCAGCAGGCACTGATGAATAAGGCTACTGTAAAATAATTGCTACAGGAGGCGAAAAAGATGGGTTTCCTAGAAAAAACAGGAAAAAATGTTGATGAAGCTTTAGAACAGGCTTTGAATGAGTTAAAAACTACTCGGGATAAAGTAAATATCGAAGTTATTGAAGAAGCGAAAAACGGTTTATTTGGTTTATTTTCTAAAAAAGCTAAAATTCGTGTTACTTTAAAAGATGCTGCTGCTAAAATCGGCGATGTTGTTGAAGAAGCTTTAGATAATATTAAAGCTGACGTTCAGGCCGGTAAAGAAGAATATAAAAATACTGCTGTAGACACAGATACAGAAGCAGCAGTAAAAAAAGAATTTGTAGTTGATGAAGAAGCAGTCCAGGCCGGTAAGGAATTTTTACAGAAAATATTCCATTCCATGAAAATTGAAGTGGTTATGGAAAAATTCGTTAATAAAGCTGATAGTACTGTTACTTTAAAATTACATGGTCCAGATATGGGGATACTGATCGGCAAACACGGACAGACTTTGGATGCTCTGCAATATCTGACTAATCTCGTGGCTAATAAAAATTCCAGTGAAAGAATTCGTATTATTATCGATGTTGAAGATTACCGTGAGCGGAGAATAGAAACATTGAGCCGTTTGGCTGTACGTCTTGCTGATAAAGTTAAACGTAACGGTGAAAGAGTAGTTCTTGAACCGATGAACCCTCATGAAAGAAAGATTATTCATATGGCGTTGCAGAATGATCGCCGCATTACCACTTTAAGCGAAGGTGAAGAACCTTATCGTAAGGTAGTAATCGAATTAAAAAAATAATTTGTGTCTGAGACCCAGTAATTTATTTTACTGGGTTTCTCTATTGGAGAATAATTATGGCAAAGAAACATACAGTTTCTGAAACTAACGAAACAATCAGCGCCGTTATTACGGCTTTAGGTGAAGGTGCGGTAGGAATAATACGCATCAGTGGTACTGAGGCTGCTGCGATAGGTGATAAGCTGTTTCGATCAGCTTCGGGTAAAAGATTGACCGAACATACACCGCATCTGCTTGTTTATGGTCATGTAGTTGATGAAGAAAATAGTAAAATAGACGAGGTTCTTGCTGTTTATATGCAGGGACCACATTCCTATACTGCAGAAGATGTAGTGGAAATACAAAGTCATGGCGGTTTACAATCGTTAAAAACTATCCTGGGTCTAACCTATAAAATGGGCGCTCGTCCGGCTGAACCGGGCGAGTTTACAAAGAGAGCTTTTTTAAACGGACGTATAGATTTGATCCAGGCGGAAGCAGTTATGGATATTATTAAATCACGCAGTGAAGCTTCTTTAAAAATGGCAGTACGTCAACAGGATGGCCAACTGTCTAAAAAAATCAAAGGTCTGCGCCGTAATTTATTAGATATTGTAGTAAATCTGGAAGCAGTTATTGATTATCCGGAAGAAGATATTGAGGAAATAACTTTTAATACTGTCAGTGAAGGTATGGAAAAGGTCAAACAGGAACTGGAATATCTGCTTAAACATGCTCATACCGGTAAAATATTACGCGAAGGTCTGCAGACAGTAATTGTCGGTCGTCCTAACGTAGGCAAATCAAGTCTTTTAAATGCTCTGCTCAGTGAGGAAAGGGCTATTGTTTCAGAATATGCCGGAACTACGCGCGATGTAATTGAAGAACAGTTATTGCTTGGCAGTGTGCCATTGGTATTAGTTGATACTGCCGGCATCAGGCAGACAGAAGATTATGTTGAGAAGATAGGGGTTGCCAGGAGTAAGGAACGTCTTGACAAAGCAGAATTGGCTGTAGTAGTTTTGGATGGATCTCAGCCTTTAAATGAAGAAGATGAAGAAATTTTAAATGCAGTTGCAGGTAAGCCCTGTGTTATAATAGTAAATAAAGGTGATCGACCGCAGGTAAATGATTTAACAGCTTTACAGAAACGCTTTGGTAAAGATAGAGTACTGCTTTTATCTGCAAAAACCGGCGGTGGGCTGGAACAGTTTACTGCCTGGCTGCAAAGTTATGTTTATGGTTCAGAGCATGCTATATCTGGTGGTGCTTATGTACAAAATACACGTCACGAGAATCTGCTGCGTGAAGCTTTGTTAAGTGTAGAAGAAGCAATCAGAGCAGCGGCATCGATGCTGCCATATGATTGTCTGGTCATTGATCTGCATAAAGCGATTGATGCTATGGGTTTGATTACAGGTGATACTCTTCAGGATGAAATCATCAATGAGATTTTTTCAAAATTCTGTGTTGGGAAATAAGAGTTTAGGTTGTAGGTGACAAAATGTATATTACTGATAATTATGATGTCGTCGTTATCGGTGCAGGTCATGCCGGAGTAGAAGCGGCCCTGGCGGCTGCACGCCTTGGCGGCAGGACTCTTCTTGCTACTTTGTCTTTGGATAATATTGCTTTGATGCCCTGTAACCCTTCTGTCGGCGGACCGGCTAAGGGTCATTTAGTGCGTGAGATTGATGCTTTAGGCGGTCAGATGGGTCTAACTGCTGATGAAGCCTGTATTCAGATGCGGCTTTTAAATACAGGTAAAGGTTATGCTGTCCATGCGTTAAGAGCTCAGGCTGATAAGCCTTTTTATCATACTTTGATGAAGCAGGTTGTGGAAAACCAGGAAAATCTGGATGTTAAACAATTGATGATCGACAGATTATTAGTTGAAAATGGAGCTGTAGTTGGTGTAGAGGCTGAAACGGGCGAAGTTTTTGAAGCGAAGTGCGTCATTTTAGCTACCGGCACTTATCTGCGCGGGCGTATTGTTTATGGTCAGGTAAATTATGAATCAGGACCTAACGGATTGCGCTCAGCCAATAAACTGTCGTCTTCTTTATTAGAGAATGGAGTAGAGCTGATGCGTTTTAAAACGGGTACGCCGGCGAGAATCGATGCCCGCAGCCTGGATTACAGCAGAATGGAAGCTCAATATGGCGATGAACAGGTACGTAATTTTTCTTTTATGAGTACGATTACGGAGAGAAAGCAGATTCCCTGCTGGCTGACTTATACCAATGCTGATACTCATAAGATAATTCGTGATAATCTGCATTTGTCAGGTATGTTCAATGGTATGATCGAAGGCGTCGGTCCACGCTATTGTCCTTCTATTGAAGCTAAAATCGTACGTTTTGCCGATAAGGAACGGCATCAGTTATTTGTGGAACCGGAAGGGTTACGTACAAATGAAATGTATGTGCAGGGAATGTCATCGTCTTTGCCAGCACATGTTCAGCTGCAGTTTATGCAGACTATACCCGGTTTGGAAAATTGCCGGATGATGCGCGCCGGTTATGCTATTGATTATGATTGTCTTGATCCGCTGCAATTGCAGCGGACGTTAGAACATAAAGCTATCAGCGGACTTTTTTCTGCCGGTCAGGCGAACGGTACCAGTGGGTATGAAGAAGCAGCCGCGCAGGGGCTTCTTGCCGGCGTTAATGCCATGCAGAAAATAAGGAGTAAAGAGCCGCTTATTTTAAGCCGCAGCGAAGGCTATTTAGGTGTTTTGATTGATGATCTGGTTACAAAAGGAACGAATGAGCCTTACCGCATGATGACTTCGCGTGCTGAATACCGGCTGCTGCTGCGTCAGGATAATGCTGACCTTCGGTTAACGGAAAAAGGCAGAGCTGTTGGTCTGGTAAACGATGTTCGTTACGAAGCTTTTACTGCAAAACGCAGTTTGCTGGAACGGACATTGCAGAATTTGAGCAGTACACATTTACCTCCTAATGCGGAAGTGCTTGCCAAATTGGCAGAGCTGGGAACAGCGCCGATTCGTTCGGGGATGTCACTGCTGGATCTGCTGCGCCGCAGTGAAATGACTTATGAAAAATTACAGCAGGCTTTTGAAGTGTCGGAGCTGCCGGAAGTAGTTGCCGAGCAGGTAGAGATTTTTGCCAAGTATGAAGGTTACATCAATAAGCAAAAACAGGAAGTGGAAAAAGCATTGAAGCTGGAAAATAAAAAAATACCGGCTGATATCGATTATTTGAGTATCAAAGAGCTGTCTTCCGAAGCAGCAGAGAAGCTGGCGAAAGTGAAGCCTGCTTCAATCGGTCAGGCTTCACGCATTTCCGGCGTTTCTCCGGCTGACGTCAGCGTGTTGATGATAGCGTTGGAAGTAATGCGCAGGAAGGAATATGAATCATGACGTTTGCTGAAATAATGCAGTTGAAAGGGAAAGAAGCGGGACTGAGCTTTACGGCACAGCAGCTGGAACAATTCAGTGCTTATTATGAACTGCTTGTGGAGACGAATAAAGTGATGAATCTGACGGCGATAACCGAGCCTGAAGAAGTAGCCGTTAAACATATGATTGATTCTCTGCTGGCATTTGATGAGAAGCTGTTTGGTGAAAAAACTTTAGCTGATGTTGGTACAGGGGCAGGATTTCCTGGTATCCCCCTGAAAATATACTGCCCTTCTTTAAAAGTAACTTTGATTGATTCCCTGGCTAAACGGCTGAAATTTTTGGAAACGGTTATTATTGAATTAGGACTAAAAGGTATTCGCTGTGTGCATTTACGGGCCGAGGATGCCGGCAGAGATCCCAGGCATCGTGAAAAGTATGATCTGGTGACGGCAAGAGCAGTTGCCAGACTGAGTGTTTTGGCAGAATATTGCCTGCCGTTAGTAAAAACAGACGGCAGCTTTATTGCACTAAAAGGCAGCAAATATCAGGAAGAGATAGCTGCTGCTGATAAAGCGCTGCAAATTTTGGGCGGGCGCCTGGTAAGTGCCGACGCCGTAAAGCTTCCTGGGTTGAATGATGGTCGTGCTATTGTGAAAATAGCCAAAATAAAAACTACTCCCAAGGCATATCCGCGTAAAGCTGGTTTGCCGGACAAACAACCCCTGGAATAAATAGTGGAGGTTAAGTTTATGACAGTTGATGATGGATTTTCTGTTTTAGAAGCAGGACGTGCGGAAATGGGTACCAAGCATAGCAGTAAAGCAATCGAGGTAGTACGGGTGCCTTTAGCTAAGGTTATACCGAATCCTTACCAGCCACGTAAAACATTTGATGAAGATGGTTTACAGGATCTGGCGGCATCTATTGCCCAATATGGTGTTTTGCAGCCGCTTTTGGTAGCACCCATGGAAGATGGCAGCGGTAATTATCTGCTTATCGCCGGCGAGAGGCGTCTGCGTGCTTCCAAAATGGCAGCTTTGAGTGAAATTCCTGTTATTATCAGTGATTATACTCAACAGCAGATTGCGGAGATAGCTTTGATCGAAAATCTGCAGCGGGAGGATCTGCATTATTTGGAAGAAGCCGAAGGCTACGAAATGCTGATGAACGAATTCCATCTGACGCAGGATTCTATGGCGGCCCGGGTTGGTAAAAAACAATCGACTATTGCCAATAAGCTGCGTTTATTGCGTTTGCCGCAGCCTGTACGCGAGTCTCTGCGCAAAAATGCCTTAACAGAAAGGCATGCCAGAGTTTTGCTTAAGCTGCCGACAGAGGCAGAGCAGCTGCAGATTGTAGAAACGATTGTAAAGAATAATTTCAGTGTGCGTCAGACAGAAGAATATGTAAAAAAATATTTGGATACAGATGAAGGCGAAGTTACTCCGAAGAAAAAGCGTCTGGTGATTGTTAATGATGTGCGTATCTATCTTAACAGCATCAAGCAAATAGTTTCTACGATAAAAGATGTTGGCATTCCCGTATCAATGGAGCAGGATGTTGACGGCGGTGACGTGCTGGTGACTTTAAGAATCCGTAATACTAAAAAACCAAAAGAGCCGCGTTTGTTTTAAGCCTACTGAAGCAGTGGTCTGTAAAGATCACTGCTTTTCTTTATGTATTTTTAAGAATAGTTCTGTACAAATCCAGCTAATGTAGTAAAATAGAAACAAGGTGACAGGAGAATAAGGGAGGGTCAATTCCATGGATTATAATGAGGTTTTAGAAACGGCGCGGACAAAAATCGGTACTAAATGTAAGGCTTGTCCCATATGCAATGGTGTAGCCTGCAGAAATACGATGCCAGGACCAGGGGCGAAAGGTATAGGAGATACTGCTATCCGCAATTATCAGAAATGGCAGGAGATCCGTGTCAATATGGATACTATTTGTGAGAAAAAACAGATAGATACAGGTTTGGAGCTGTTTGGCAAGCACTTCAGCTATCCTTTTTTTGCCGGTCCTGTAGGAGCAATAGCAATGCATTACAGTAACGCTTATAGTGACGTTACTTATAATGAAGTCCTGGTTTCAGCCTGTGCGGAAAGTGGTATTGCCGCTTTTACAGGAGACGGTCTGGACAGCAGTGTCATGGCAGCGGCGACGCAGGCTATCAAAGCTGTTGACGGGCAGGGTGTACCTACTGTCAAACCATGGAATCTGGAAACGATTAAAGAAAAGCTGGCCCTGGTAAAGGAGTCTGGCGCTTTTGCCGTAGCTATGGATATTGATGCTGCTGGATTACCGTTTTTACAGAATATGATGCCGCCGGCCGGCAGCAAATCCGTTTCTGAACTGGCAGAAATTGCGCAGCAGGCAGGTGTACCATTTATTGTAAAAGGTATTATGACGGCGAAAGCAGCGTTAAAAGCGCAGCAGGCGGGAGCGCAGGCGATCATTGTTTCTAACCACGGCGGACGTGTCCTGGATCAGTGTGCCGCAACGGCAGAAGTATTGCCGGAGATAGCGGCGGCAGTAGGCGGGAAGATGCGTATTATTGTTGACGGCGGCGTTCGCAGTGGTGTTGATATTTTTAAAGCGCTGGCCTTGGGAGCTGATGCTGTTGTTATTGCCCGTCCTTTTGTTACTGCTGTTTTTGGCGGAGGGAAAGAGGGTGTCAAAGTATATATCGAAAAACTGGCTGCTGAACTGAAAGATACTATGGCGATGTGCGGTGCGTTTACATTGAAGGAAATAACCTCTGAGATGGTGCGCCGCAGTTAAATGTTTATAAGTGCAGAAGCATTATGAAGAGGATGTTTCATGTGAAACATCCTCTTTTTACTCATATTTGGAAATAGTGAAGGAAAGAAAGATGGAAATAATAAAAATTGTAAGACGAGAACGAAATTTGCTGGAAATATTAATGATTATTTGGGAAGATTCGGTGCGTCATACACATGATTTTTTGAGGGAGAGCGATATTAAAGCGCTGCGTCCGTTGGTATACAAGAATTTGGAATCTATTCCTGAATTATGGGCTATTAAGGCTGAAGATAGCTGTTATAAGGGTTTCATGGGCATTGACGGAATAAAGCTGGAAATGTTATTTGTCGCAAGCAGTGAACGTGGGCAGGGATTTGGTTCGAAGCTGCTGCGCCATGCTGTCAGCGGGCTTGGAGTGACGGAAGTCGACGTTAATGAACAAAATCCGCAGGCCTATTGTTTTTATCAGAAACAAGGTTTTAAAAAATATTCGCGGTCTGAGTTGGATGGACAAGGCAACCCGTTTCCTGTTTTGCATCTCAGGTATATATCTGCGAAAGATGGTTAAAAATATAAAGAAGGCAGGTAGATCATAATGAAATTTCAGGCAGCACTTCTGATTGTAAAAAATATGGAAAGGTCAGTCAAATTTTATAAAAAAGTTTTAGGGCTGAGAGTTACTATGGATCTGGGTGCGAATGTTACTTTAACAGGCGGAGTAGCGTTACAGACTCAAGAAAGCTGGTGTGAATTTATCAGTAAGGATCTTCAAAGTATCAGTTTTGGCGGCAATGCTGCTGAACTTTATTTTGAAGAAGATAAATTCGATGATTTTTTAAAAAAGCTGGCAGCAATAAAAGGGATCTTTTATGTACATCCAGTTCAGCAATATAGCTGGGGGCAAAGAGTAATTCGCTTTTATGACCCGGATTTTCATATCTTGGAGGTGGGTGAAAATATGAAGTCTGTCTGCAGAAGGTTTCTTGATAGCGGCATGACTATAGAAGCTGCTGCTGTAAGAATGAATGTGCCGGAAAAATTTGTTCGTGCCTGTGTGAGATAAAGCTGGAAGGTGGATAGATGATGTTAAAAATAGAAATGCTGACGGTGGAAACAGTTGGTGCGTTGAAACCTTTACTATTGGAGCTGGCAGATTACCATAATCAGACAGCTTTAAATTTCCGGGGGCTGTATCCGCTGGTTTGTGCAGATGAAAAGATCAGGACTCTGCAGCGGGGAATCAGCGCAGGCAAAACTGTCGCAGCAGTTCTGGCTGTTGATCATGGGTGGAAAGGTTTCTGTGTTTTTTCGCATACTGATGTCTGCGGCAGTATTGACTATCTTTATATCAGGCAGGAGCTGCGTGGGCAGGGGGCGGGAAAGATGCTGATGCAATGGATGCTTGAACGACTTGAGCGTCTGCCTTTGAAGCTGTTGGAACTGAAAGTTGTTTGTGGAAATACTGAAGCGGAGCGGTTTTATGAACATTATGGTTTTGCTGCCAGAACAATAACTATGGCCAAAGAATTAAAATAAAGGCTGCTGTTTATGGAAGAGAATTTATGCTGGAAAAGGCATTGACGCAGAAAGAGTTAAGCGCTTTATTAGGGATGACGACATTTGAAATTTATAAGAAACTTTGTTGGCAGATTGAAGCCGATTATGATATGGAACACATCTGGAATAAAGGCGGCAGTTGCTGGCGTTATGAATATAAATACCGTCGCGGCGGCAGAACTTTATGTGGATTATATTTACGTGAAAGCTGTTTAGGGTTTATGGTTATTTTGGGAAAAGCTGAAAGGGAAAAATTTGAACAAGACAGAGCAAATTTTTCTGATTCAATAGTACAGGCGTATGATGCTGCAACTACGTATCATGATGGTAAATGGCTGATGATAGAATGCCTATTTACTGATCTGAAAAAGTTATTATATCTTAAACGCAAGCCAAATAAATAATAAGTACGAACATAAAAACTGAAAGATGAAGGTGGAAAATGTTTAAATTACGTCCTTGTCGAATTTTTAGGAGAACAATGGGAAATAATAGAAATGGAGTGGTTGGCAGGTGAGAGATAAATGTATACTGCCGTTTTTAATAACTGAACGGCTGGAATTTTTTCAATTGACACAGGCTGATTTGCCAGAGCTGGAAATATTGCTTGGTGATCCTGAGATCATGTATGCCTGGGAACATGGCTTTACTAAAATAGAATCACAGGCCTGGCTGAATGAAAATCTTCGCCGTTATAGCAGTGATGGTTACAGCTACTGGGCAGTTCGTAAAAAAAATGATGGCAGTCTTATTGGGGTGATGGGGATACTGAAAGAAGTGGCAGAAGGTAAGCAATATATTGGAATAGGATATATTCTGAACAAAAAATATTGGGGACAAGGCTATGCAGGAGAAGGAACTGCGGCTTTGTGTCAATATGCTTTTCGTAAACTGCAGCTGCAAACGCTTACGGCGCAGGTCAGGACGAATAATTTTGCTTCGCAGCACATTGCAGAAGGACTTGGTATGAAGGCAATGTGTAATTTTGTGAAAATTTACCGAGGTCAGGAAATGCCGCATTTTCTTTATACGCTGGATCGTGATAAATGGCTGAAGACAGCATCGAACGGAACTGTAATAATGCTGGAACTGGAAGCAAAAAAAGATTTTTTACAATTATTACTGCTGGGGGACGAAGACGAGAAAATGCTGGATCGTTATCTGAAGAGAGGAGATCTGTTTGCTTTATATAAGGGAGATCTGAAGGCGACAGTGGTCGTGACCCAGGAAAAAGAGGATGTGTTTGAAGTCAAAAACCTGGCGGTATGGCCGCAGGAACAACGTCGTGGTTATGGACGTTTTTTAATGACAGAAATGTGCCGCTTGTATAGTCGCTTGGGAACAAGAATGCTGGTCGGAACAGGTGATGTTTTTGAAACGCTGAATTTTTATCAAGCCTGTGGTTTTAGAAGAAGCCATGTGATAAAAAATTTTTTTACAGATAATTATCCTCAGCCGATTTTTGAAAATGGCATACAGCTTAAAGATATGGTGTATTTAGAACGTTTTTTGAAGAACGATCGTAGGCTTAAAAAGTAAGCTGTGTTATGAGATCTATAGTTGTAATGATAAGCTGTACATATAATAAAAAGCGATGTTTCATTTGAAACATCGCTTTTTGCTTTTATGCTGTTATCTGATAGCCGTTGGTTCTTAATGCAGCAGCAGCCTTCTGCAGATGGGATTCTTTGATAAGGATATAGTCAGTATTATAGGTTGAAACGGCAAAAATACTGATACCGGCATTTGCCAGCAGACTGGAAATTTTAGCGAGGATACCGACTAAAGCAAAATCAAGTACGCCGCAGATCTTTAAAGCCCGCCAGCCTCGTTCGCATTGCAGAACTGCTGCAGGAAGGTCGGTTTCAGGGCAGACCAGGGACAATTCTTCAGCAGTTTTACTAAAAAAAAACAGCGGCATCTGCCAGTTTATTTGAGAAGTATCCTGAATCTGGCACACAGCAAAGGTTTGTGGTAGAATCTGTAATTGCATATAATTGCTCCTTAAAATATTAATGATACTTTAAGTATAAGCAGTACAGTCGATTACTGCAAATTTATTTGCCAGAGAATATCTGTCCGGCTACGGCAACAGCATTGAGGACTTTAGGGAAACCCGTATAAGGTATGCAGTGCAGAAATGCTTCGATAATTTTGTCTTCTTTTATGCCAACATGTAATGCTGCGTTGATATGTACCTGCAGCTGGGCTTCGCGGCCGCCTGCAGTCAAAAGGCTGGACAGCGTCAGCAGTTCTCGTTCCTGCAGACTGAGCCCGGGACGTTCGTAAATCTGGCCAAAAGCAAATTCAATGATATAGCGGGCCAAATCAGGAGCAATATCACTGAGATTTTCGATGACGTTACTGCCTGCAGTCCCATCGATTTTCTTTAAATTTTCTAAACCTGTTTTAAAATAATTATCAGACATTTACATTCACCTCCAAAATGATTACAATGAAAGTATAAATTTTAGACTATACTCTAAGTCAAGGATTAAGGATAAAAAATGAAAATCGGTGCATTTGCGGAATTAACTGGGATCAGTGCTTATACTTTGAGATATTATGAAAAAAAGGGCCTGTTGTTTGTTAAACGTGGTCAAAATGGCTGTCGCAATTATCTGGCCGAAGATAGGGAATGGGTACAGTTTTTGTGTAAATTAAAAGCGACAGGGATGCTGCTGCGTGATATAAAGAGATATGCACAGCTGCGTTATAATGGGGACGGTACTATTGCCGAGCGGTTGGAGCTTTTGCTGAAACATCAGGTTTATGTAGCTGAAGAAGTACATAAATGGCAACAGTACAGTGAAAATCTGCAGGCTAAAATAGCTGTTTATCAAGAACAATTATTACAGCAGCGACAGAATGCAGGTCTGAAATAGCAGTATACTCAGGTTATATTACGGCAATTATAAATACAGGATGTAAATTCTTTATCAGCGGATGAAGAAAATGATTGGGTGTTCTAAGTCACGCCTTGTTTTTGAAAGGTGTAGATTTGGACACTTTTTTTGAAGGGAGCAGACAAATGGTAAAAATTTATAATTTTTTGTGTACAGAAGCAAAAACTATCAGAGAAAAAGTTTTTATGGAAGAACAAGGTTTTAAAAATGAATTTGATGAATATGACGAAATGGTTCCGCATGCAGTACTATTTATGGAAGGGTGTGCTGTGGCGACAGGAAGGTTACTTCCGGGAGAGCGGTCGGGGGATTTTATTATTGGTAGGGTGGCTGTTTTGCCGGAGTTCCGTGGCAGAAATTTAGGGGCACAGATCATGCTGGCACTGGAACAGGAAGCACGCAGAGTTGGCGGTAAGCGGATCAGTTTGTCCGCTCAATGTCGTGCCAGCGGCTTTTACCAGACTTTAGGCTACCGGGAAATTGGTGAGGCATATTTGGATGAATTTTGTCCGCATATTTTAATGGAAAAAAGCCTGTAAAATAAAAAACAGATTTTGATGAAGTTTTAGTAAAAGCAAATTTCATTAAATATGTGGATAAAACTGTGGGTTATGTTGATAAAAACTCAAAGCAATGGTAATAGAAGCAAAGCTGGAGGAAGTTTTGGCTGCAAAGAATGTTGCAGCAATGTTTCACGTGAAACATTGCCTTGAAGAAGCTGCGTAAAAGACGATGATTTGAAAGAAAGTAAGTGAATTTTAGTTTTTGCTATAGGTGAAACACTTAATTTGTGATAAAATGGGAAACAGATGAAATTCAAATAATTTATTTTGAAGATATTAAGGGTGAGGTGAAGATTTTGGTTAAGGTTATCGCTATTGCCAATCAGAAAGGCGGCGTCGGTAAAACTACGACTACTGTCAATTTGGCGGCGTGTCTGGCACAGAAGGGACGCAAAGTATTATTGATAGATTCTGATCCGCAGGGTAATTCTACCAGCGGGTTGGGGTTTGATAAGCGCGATATCAAAAAGTGTATTTATGATACGTTGATCGATGATGTGCCGATGAAAGAATTGATCATCCATAGTTCCTATGATAATTTGGACGTACTGCCGGCGACGATCCAGCTGGCAGGAGCCGAGATCGAACTGGTAAGTCTGATGAACAGAGAAGGCCGCCTGAAAAGCTCATTGGAACGTGTTAAGCACGACTATGATTATGTGCTGATCGACTGCCCTCCGTCTTTAGGACTGCTGACTATCAACGCACTGACGGCTGCCAGTTCGGTGCTGATCCCTATTCAGTGCGAATTTTACGCCCTGGAGGGTGTCAGTCAGCTGATGAATACGATAAAATTAGTGCAGAGAAATCTTAATCCGGCTTTAAAGCTGGAGGGCGTAGTGATGACGATGTATGACGCGCGGACCAATTTATCGGCCGACGTTGTCGATGAAGTAAAAAAATATTTTGAAACGAAAATGTACAATACTATTATCCCGCGCAACGTACGCTTGAGTGAAGCTCCCAGCCATGGACAGCCGGTCATTGTCTACGACCCAAAATCCAAGGGTGCGATGGTTTACCAGGAACTGGCACGGGAGGTAATCGGTGATGAATAAAAAAGGTTTAGGCAAAGGTTTGGGTGCAATTTTTGGTGATGCAGCCGATCCGGTCAATACAGCGGTAGAACCGGTACGTAGTGACGAAGAAAAGAAGGAGCTGCTTCTGAAAGATATTGTTCCTAATCCACATCAGCCGCGGCAGGTTTTTGATGCAGCGAAACTGGCAGAATTAGTTGAATCTATCAAGCTGCATGGAGTAATTCAGCCGTTGGTAGTACGTAAACACGGACGTAAATATGAGATCGTTGCCGGAGAGCGTCGCTGGCGTGCTTCCAAGGAAGCCAAGCTGAAAACTGTTCCGGTTATTATTCGTGATTATGATGATGCAACGATGATGGAAATTGCTTTGGTAGAAAATATTCAGCGTCATGATCTTAATCCGCTGGAAGAAGCAGAAGGCATCAAACGGCTGATGACCGAATGCAAGCTGACACAGGAAGATGCTGCGAAAAAAGTTGGCCGCAGCCGTACTGCTGTTGCTAATCTGCTGCGGCTGTTAAATTTACCGCAGCAGATCAGAGAATATGTTTCACGTGAAACATTGACGATGGGGCAGGTAAAACCGCTGCTTTCTTTGGATAATGAAAAGCAGCAGCTTGAAGTTGCTGCGGCCATTATTGAAAAAGGCTGGAGTTCACGGACAGTGGAAGACGTTGTCAAAGAGCTGAAAACTGGGCGCAGATTCAAAGTTACTGAAGAAGCGGTAATTGTTGCTGAGGAAAAAGCAAACAATAAAAAAGTAAAGGCAGCCGCGGCAGGAGATGTTTTTACCAGCGATTTTCAAAACAGGTTGGTAGAATTATTAGGAACAAAGGTCAAAGTTGTGCCCAAGGATGAAAAAAAAGGCAAAATAGAAATAGAATATTATTCACCTGAGGATCTGGAGCGGATATATGATTTGCTGAACAGACCGGCGCAGCAGACATTAAAAAGGAAGAAGCCCTGGCTGTCTGTTTAAAATAAAGTGTTGCTGCATTGGTGAAAGAATGAAGTAAGTGCAAAGGATCTGGCACGAGCAGCGCTTACCGGGAGGGGAATTATGGTCGGTTTGGGAACGCTGGTTAACTCCGGAGCGATTTTAGCCGGAGCGGGCGCAGGATTATTGCTGCGCCGCGGACTGCCGGAAAAATGGCAGGAAAGCATCATGCAGGGTGTGGCACTGTGTATCATTGTTATAGGTGTACAGATGGCTTTTAAAAGTGAAAATATCATGGTTGTTATTTTCAGTATTGTTTTAGGTGCTATCGTTGGCGAAGGTATCGATATCGATACGAAGCTGCAAAGATTTGGAGATTGGATCGGCAGTAAGCTGATTGGCGGACATGATGCCGGAGCGGCCAAAGCTATTGGAGAAGGTTTTGTTGCTGCCAGCCTGATTTATTGTGTAGGCGCAATGGCGATTATCGGCAGTTTGCAGGATGGATTAAAAGGTGATACAACGATCTTATTCGCTAAATCGACTTTGGATGGTATCATTGCGATTATACTGACGGCCAATCTTGGTATCGGCGTCGCTTTGTCAGCAGTAAGCGTACTGTTATATCAGGGTACTTTGACTTTGCTGGCCGGGGTACTGGAACCGGTCTTAACTACCAGTATTTTAAATGAAGTAACTGCTACGGGCGGTATGCTGATTATGGCGATCGGTGTCAATATGCTGAAAGTGGTGCAGATTCGTATTTCTAATCTGTTGCCGGCAGTGCTTTGGGCCGGGATCATCGTTGCAGTTTCAGGTCTTTTATAAAGGGAGAAGGAAGAACAATGGAACAGATCAATCAAATTTTGGGCAATAATCTGCTGTTTATAATAGCGGTACTACTGGTCTTGATAGTATTTTTGCTGGTGATGCTGGTAAATATGAATAGTAAGCTGAGAAAATTACAGTGGAAGTATGATTATTTTACTAAAGGCACAACTATGGATTTGGACGAAGTACTTACTCAGACGCTGGAAGATGTGCGCAGTGCGGAAGCCAAAATAACAGCTTTGGAAAAGAGCCGTGATGATCTGCGGCTGCGGTTAAAAAGTTGTGTGCAGAATTTACGCGTGTTAAGATATAATGCTTTTGATAATACAGGAAGTGATTTAAGTTATTCTGTAGCTCTGGTTGATGAAGAAAATAATGGTGTGGTGCTTTCAAGCATTTATGGCAGAGAAGAAAATCGCTGTTATGCCAAACCGGTTATAGCTGGAAAATCCCAGTATGTACTTTCCAAAGAAGAACAGGAAGTATTGCAGCAAAAGTGATAAAACAGACAAAAAAAGCATCGTTTTAAACGGCCTGTAAGGCTGGCGAAATCAAAAACGAATAGAATGGACTGCATCATAAAGGAAAAACGCTCACAAGCGATTTGTGGGCGTTTTTTCTGTGTTGACCTTAATCAGCAAATGGATCTTCACTAAGAATTTTTTTGCCATATAAAGTTTTTAAATTTGTGCTTGTGTTTTTATAATTTTTATCTGCCAGCGAGTTTGTTTCTTCCAAAACAGGAAAAGGAATCTGCATGATATTGATAAGCGTATCAAAAATAAGGTCATTAGTAAAATAGGCTGACGTATGCTTCTTTAAAATAGCCATAGTATGCGGGTATTTTTGAATATAGTTATCAGAGAAATACATATACAATGGAATGCGTGCCATATCGAAAGTAAATCTGGAAGCGTCGTGACCAAGACCTGCATCAACATCATCGGCATGATCTGAAAAATAAATCAGCCCCTGAAAGTTTGGCAGATCTTTTACCGCACTAAAAAGCTGCTTCATGACAAAATCGTTGTAAAGAATACTGTTATCATACTTATCAATATGAGATTTTCCCGTCCAGCGATTAAACGCATGCGGATAACGTTCTTCGTAAGAACCATGATTACCCATCAGATGCACAACTATCAGGGCTTTGTCGAATACCGGCAGTTTTTTTAAAACATCTACCAGACTCAAGTCGAAATGAGTAGTTTGAGTAGTTTCTCCCAGATGTCCGTTTAACCAGTATTGTGTTTGTGACTGATCAGCAATTACGGAAACCGGAGTATCCCAAGCGCCGTATTTTACCTGATTGCTTATCCATACAGTATGAAAGTCTGCTGCCTGAGCAATTTCTATAATAGATGCTGCCTGTTCCAGAGGCAGAGTATTATACTGATTTTTAGCTGTTAGAGCATAAGTCAGAACGGGAACAGTATGACTGTGACAGGAATAGGCGTTATCAAAAAGCAGAAAGCCATGCTGGTTTTTGATTGATTGAAGCCATGGTGTCGTAGGCCGGTGATAACCGTAAGCAGACATGTGGCCTTTATTTTGCGATTCGCCTATAACCAGAACGTAGACACCTGCAGCGTTTTTGGGAAGGGATTTTAAAGACCCAAGTATTTTTTGACGGGCGTTTTTTTGGGCAGAAAAATTATCATATTGAGCCAAAGCATTTCTTGTCTCCCGTAATGTATTGGTAAAAAAATTATCAGGGGTTATAGAACTTTTATATACTGTCAGCAGGTTAAGAAGCACAAATACAGCAATCGCTACTGGAGGCATATTATTTATGCGGCAGCTTTTAAGACGCAAGTGTAAAAGCAGAGAAAACACCAGATAAACAAGAACAAGAAAAAGAAATAATAATAAAGTCTGCCCAGTAAAGTTTGTTTGCAGATATTCGTAACTTTCAGAAACATTGGTTTGTAATAGTGCAAGAATTGTTGTGGCAGTGGGGAAACTTTGGCTGGAAGTATAATAACCCCAAACTGCTGTTGAAAGAAGAAACGTACAGATTTGGAGTAACAGTACTACTGGAGAAAGAAGTCGTAGAGTTTTATATGCGGTACTGTAATAATACAGAAAAAAAATGATATTGGTAAATGAAAGTGAAAATATAGAATAATAAGCTATATTGACGGAAGTTATAACTTCGCCGGCTGCGGTTTTACAAAATAGCAGTGATAAAAGCGGCAGCAGAGCTAATAAATAATTGTAAAAATAAATTCTGGAATAGGAGAATATTGATGTAAGGCAGCTCGTAATAAATACGGTGAATAACAGCTGCTTTGTTTTGGTAATAATAAAAGTTCCGCTGCCAAGCAGCTGTAGGATTAGCAGGACTGCAAATAAAATAAGAAAAAAGTGCCTAAATTGTTTGGTGAAAATATTTTTCATAAGTAATAATTTGTTTTTTATCATTATATGCAATAAAATCGCCTCCGAACAAATATTTTAGCACATTTGCCCCCCCCCACAAGACCGCAAAACTAAAAAGAGGTTATAATAGCTGTTATTTATTTGGAGGAAATAAAAAAGCGATTCCTAATAATTTAGAAATCGCTTTTATAATGTTTATATATATATTGGTAATTCTTATTTTTGTAGAAAAAGATGAGCAGTTCTACGCACTACATATTTCCGTGGAACAGCTGCAGAAGGATGAACATTATTTGCGCGCTCATCAGGTACTTAAACCAGATTTTAGCATAAATAAATCCCTGTGGACTTACTTCATAGGCACCGGCAATACGTCCCTGGACACCATAAGACTCCAAAGCAGAAAGAAATAACAGCATACATCCGGGTTCCCAGCTGTCACCGGTAATGAGCCAGATACAGTAGAATAAGAAAAGAATATCAATGAGAAAATAAATCAGAAAAAAAATAGTGGTTTTATCAATAAAAACAACATGTACCTTTTTGGTACTTCTGCGCGCTTCGACTATGGCCCGGAAGTTATGCAGGAATAAAGCCAGCTCCCGGTGATATATGAAGGAAAAAACTTTCGCACATAAAAAAAGTAAGGGTATATAATGCATAGGAGCTCCTATCTGTAATCGATTAACATACAAGGATATTATACATCATATCAAGAAAAGCTGCCAAGCCATTTCCATGAATTTTGTATACAGTCTATGCTGAATGGAAAAAAGTATCTTGGATACGGATTAAAATAAAAAAAGTCCAAAAAATACAAAATCGTAAGGTAAATTATTTGTTTTTTGTATGGATTTACAAAAAAAGAGTTGACAAAAGTGTGAAAAATTATTTATAATTGTGAGCAGATAGTTACAAACGTAGCTTTGCCAGGAAAATACTGTTAAGAGGGGAACAGCGTCGGCTGCTGCATAGAAGTAACCAATTTATACTATTATAGGAAAAGGGGAAAGAACAAATGAAAACCTGGAAAAAAGTTGCCAGTGCTGCTTTGGCAGCGATGGTATTTGCTTCGCTGACAGCAGGCTGCGGCGGCGGAGACAAAAAGAAAGAGGCTGCAAACAGCAACGAAATCGTAGTAGGTGCAAGCTTTGAGCTGACCGGTAATGTCGCCAATTACGGCAAGTCTACTCTTTCAGGCTTAAAAATGGCTTTTGATGAAGTAAATAAAGCCGGCGGTATTGATGGTAAAAAATTGCGTATCGTGGAAAGCGATAACAAGTCGGAACCTTCTGAAGCAGGTAACTCGGTTACCAAACTCGTCACTCAGGATAAGGTAATAGCTGTTGTCGGACCGGCAACCAGCGGTTGTGTAGCTGCTTCCACACCTATCACTACTGCTAATAAAGTGCCTTTGATTGCACCTTGTGCAACTGCGCCGAACATTACTGTCGAAAATGGCAAAGTAAAAGAATTTGTGTTCCGTTCCTGCTTTATCGATCCCTTCCAGGGACGTGTTATGGCAGAATTTGCTGATAAAAACCTGAAAGTAAAAAATGTAGCGATTTTGTATGATGCTTCCAGTGATTATTCCAAAGGCTTAGCTGAAGTATTTACTAAAACTATGGAAGAAAAAGGCGGCAAGATCGTCGCTAAAGAAGCTTTTCTTGCTAAAGACCTTGATTTTAAATCTGCCCTGACGAAAATCAAATCCACTAATCCGGAAGCAATCTATATTCCCGGGTATTATGAAGAAGTTGCTAAAATCATTAAACAAACACGTGAATTGGGGTTGAATGTTCCGCTTTTGGGATGCGATGGCTGGGATAGTCCGAAGCTTGTTGAAATCGGCGGTCCCGAAGCTTTGAACAATACCTATTTCTCCAGCGCTTATTCCGCACAGGATAAAGAGCCTTCCGTACAAAAATTCATCGCCGGTTATAAAGCTATGTATAATAAAGAGCCTGATGTTTTCTGTATGCAGGGTTATAATGCCGGTCTGATTTTAGCTGACGCTATTAAACGTGCAGGAACTGCTGACGGTACTAAATTGGCTGCGGCTATTGCTGCGACTAAAGACTTGTCTGTTGCCAGTGGTAAATTGACTTATGACGCAGATCATAACCCGATCACCAGCGCCATTATTATTGAATTAAAAGACGGCGTTCAGACCTTCAAAGAAAAAATCACGCTGTAATTCAGATAAAAAAACTGTTTGCAAAAGAATATATAATATAGAACCCAGGTAGACCCATTGTTTTTTAGATGTTTTTTAGTCCGGCGTGTTTTAAACGCACCAGATTAAATATATTTTGCAGTTTTCATCAGAGGGGGAAAAACAATGAAAAAAGTTACCAAGGTATTCTCAGTAATGGTAGCAAGCGTAGCTTTAGCAGCTATGCTCAGCGGCTGCGGCGGCGATAAAAAACCGGCCGGCGGCGATACCATCAAGGTCGGCGGTAATCTTGAGATGACCGGCGGCAGTGCCAGTTTTGGTATTTCTTCGAAAAATGCTATTGAGCTGGCTTTCAAAAACATTAATGACAAAGGTGGCATTAATGGCAAAAAACTGGAGCTTGTTGTGGCGGATAACAAGTCCGAAGCAGCAGAAGCTACCAATGCCATGCAGAAGCTGGTCTCTCAGGACAAGGTTGTTGCCGTTATCGGCCCAAACCTTTCCTCGGCTACGATAGCCGCAGGCGCGATCAATAACGGCAGTAAAGTGCTGGATATTGCTCCTATGGCTACCAACCCTAACGTTACAGTTGATCCGGCGACAGGAAAAACAAAAGAATATAATTTCCGCGCCTGCTTTATTGATCCGTTCCAGGGTACTGTTATGGCAAACTTTGCTAAAAATGATTTACAGGCAACAAAAGCAGCGATCCTTATCGATAATTCTTCTGACTATGCCAAAGGTCTGGCGGCGTTCTTTAAAGAGAACTTTATCAAGAACGGCGGCACTGTTGTGGCTGAAGAATCCTATCTGCAAAAGGATACCGATTTTAAAGCTACTTTGACTAAAATCAAAGCTGCGGCTCCGGATATTCTGTATGTTCCCGGCTATTATCAGGAAGTTGGTATGATCGTTAAGCAGGGCCGTGAGATGGGTATCGAGATCCCCATGGCCGGCGGCGATGGCTGGGACAGCGCTAAACTGCCTGAAATAGCAGGTAAGGCGGCACTCAATAATACTTATTTCTCAAGCCTTTATTCTCCTGATGACGATTCTGCTTTGAATAAAGCGTTTGTCAGCGAGTATGAAAAGGCTTATAAAGTAAAACCAGACGTTTTTGCAGCGCTTGCTTATGACTCTGCTTTGCTGGTTGCCGAGGCAATCAAAAATGCAGGCGATACCGATCCGGTGAAAATCGCTCAGTCTATGGCCAAGATCAACGGTTTCCAGGGCGTATCAGGTACCGTAACCTTTGACGCGCAGCATAATCCGGTTAAAAGTGCTGTAATTATCGAACATAAAGACGGCGCTCAAACCTTCAGGACAAAAATCAATCCTTGATAAAAATCCACAATTAATTTTTGCAATGGTGCGGGCTGTGGTATTACCACAGCCTCATTGCGTTTAATCCACGAGATCAGGAGGACGGGAATTATGGACATGGGTTCCTTTATGCAGCAATTTGTCCAACAGCTTATTAACGGCATTTCGTTGGGCAGTATTTATGCGCTGGTAGCATTGGGATACACGATGATCTATGGTATCATCAAGCTTATCAACTTCGCTCATGGCGATATTTACATGTTGGGTGCGTATTTCGGCTTTATAGCAACTACAATGTTTGGCTTTTCTTTTATTCCGGCTATACTCTTTTCTATGGCCTGTGCCGCATTAGCCGGTATTATTATTGAACGCGTGGCTTATAGGCCGATGCGTAATGCTCCAAGAATCGCAATCTTAATTACGGCAATCGGTGTATCTTTCTTTCTGGAATACAGTATGATCCTTATTGCAACGCCGCAGCCGCGTACGTTCCCGGCTGTGTTTGAAGCGACTATTTATCATTTTGGACCGTTGGTAGTAAACAGCCAGCAGATCGTTATCCTGATCAGTGCGCTGATTTTGATGGCCGTACTGACTTACATTGTACAAAACACCAAAGCGGGCAAAGCGATGCGTGCAGTATCTTTTGATGCTGATGCCGCCCGTTTGATGGGTATTAATATTGACCGTGTTATTTCCATGACTTTTGCTTTAGGTTCTGCTTTGGCAGCAGCCGGCGGTGTTTTGGTAGGTATCTATTATAACTCTATCGATCCTCTGATGGGCATGGTGCCTGGCATCAAGGCTTTCGTTGCCGCAGTTCTCGGCGGTATTGGCATTATTCCCGGCGCTATGCTGGGAGGGATTATCCTGGGCGTTGTTGAGGCGATGGTCAGCGGTTTCTTTTCTTCAACCTTCCGCGATGCTGCGGCATTTGCTATCCTGATCCTTATTTTGCTCTATAAACCTGCCGGTATATTGGGCAAAAATGTACGTGAGAAAGTGTAGGTGAGAGCTATGAATGCATTGAGAAAAAAAGATTTGCTGACATTGGTAGCCTGCGCTGTACTTTTTGCTGTTATGCAGGGATTGATGATGGCAGAGATCATCGGACCTTTCTGGGAACTGAATATCGTTCTGATTTGTATTAATATTATTCTTTCAGTCAGCTTGAACCTGATCAATGGTTACACAGGCCAGTTTTCTATCGGACATGCGGGCTTTTTGGCGGTTGGTGCTTATACCGGCGCTATCGTTACGGTCAAGCTTGGTTTTTCATATGAGCTGGCATTGATAGCGGGCACAGTTGCTGCCGGCTTTTTGGGATTTTTGATCGGTCTGCCGACATTACGTCTGAATGGCGATTATCTGGCGATCGCGACACTTGGTTTAGGTGAGATCATTCGTATCTGTATCCTGAATATCGATTATGTGGGCGGTGCTTCCGGACTGATGGGCATACCCCGTTTGACCAATTTCCCCTGGGTTTTCTGGATTATGATCTTCATCATTTTCTTTATTAAAAATTTCAAGAATTCAGCGCCAGGACGCTGTTGTCTGGCAATTCGCGAGAATGAGATCGCTGCTGATACTATGGGTATCGACACTACGAAATACAAAGTTATGGCGTTTACGCTGGGGGCTGCTTTTGCCGGCACTGCAGGCGTATTGTTCTCGCATTACTTTTATATTGCACATCCGGCATCCTTTACTTTCATGCGTTCTTTCGATATTCTGACCATGGTCGTTTTAGGCGGCCTGGGCTCGATGACAGGCGCTATTACCGGCGCTGTGCTGCTGACTTTTATTTCTGCTTATCTGGCAGAATATCCTGAATGGCGGATGATAATTTACTCGATTACTCTGATCGTACTGATGCTGCGCCGTCCGCAGGGACTGTTCGGTAATAAGGAGCTCAGCTTGAAAATGTTTCATTTAGGAGGTGGCAAAGATGGAAGCACTGCTGAAAGTAAATGATATTTCGATGGTTTTCGGCGGCTTGCGTGCTGTCTCCAACTTTTCCATGGAAATCAAAGCAGGTGAGCTGATTGGGCTGATCGGTCCCAACGGAGCCGGAAAAACTACGGCTTTTAATATGATTACCGGTGTTTATACACCTACTGAAGGCGAGATAATGTTCAACGGTACGCGAACCAGTGGTAAAAAATCGTATCAGGTAACGCAGCTGGGAATGGCGCGTACTTTCCAGAATATCAGACTTTTTTCCGAGCTTTCGGTTATTGACAATGTCAAAATTGCTTATAATATGCATGTCAAATATACTTTAGGCGAGGCGATTGCCCGGGTTGGCCGTTATTTCAGCGAAGAGGATGAAATTACCAAAAAAGCCCTGGAGCTTTTAAAAATCTTTAAGCTGGAAGATAAAGCTTATGAAACAGCAAAAAATCTTCCCTATGGTGAACAGAGACGGCTGGAGATTGCCCGCGCACTGGCCACGGAACCGAAGCTGCTGCTTTTGGACGAACCGGCTGCAGGTATGAATCCACAGGAAACTAAAGAGCTGATGGAAATGATCCGCTGGATCAGAGATAAATTCAGCTTGTCGATTTTGCTGATCGAACATGATATGGGTTTGGTTATGGGGGTCTGCGAGCGGATATATGTTCTGGAATATGGTTTTTGTATTGCCAGCGGCACGCCTGATGAAATCAAAAATAATAAACGCGTTATCGAAGCATACTTGGGCGAGGAGGTGTCCTGATGTTAAAGGTAGACAATATCGATGTATATTATGGTGCTATCCACGCTATCAAGGGCATCAGTATCGAGGTACCGAAAGGTGAGATCGTAACTCTGGTAGGGTCTAACGGCGCCGGCAAAAGCACAACGCTGCGGACTATTTCCGGGCTGATGAAACCGAAAAACGGCACGATCTTGTTTGAAGATAAAAATATCGTCGGCGTACCGGCACATAAAATTGTGGGTATGGGCCTATGTCAGGTTCCGGAAGGAAGGCATGTTTTTGCAAATATGTCGGTCATGGAAAACCTGGAACTGGGTGCATACCTGCGTAATGATAAGGATGGTATTGCCCGCGATCTGGAAGACGTTTTTAAAAAATTCCCTAGACTGCTGGAACGTAAGGACCAGATTTCAGGAACGCTTTCCGGCGGTGAGCAGCAAATGCTGGCTATGGGACGGGCTTTGATGAGCAGGCCGAGACTTTTGCTGCTGGATGAACCCTCAATGGGTCTGGCACCATTGCTTGTTAAAGAAATTTTTAATATAATAAAAGAAATAAACGAGAGCGGTACAACGGTGCTTTTGGTAGAACAAAATGCCAATATGGCTTTATCAATTGCCGATAAAGCTTATGTATTGGAAACCGGCCGCATCGCTTTGGCAGGTACAGCACAGGAATTAGCCAGCAGTGAAGCTGTGCGTAAGGCTTATTTGGGCGGCTGATGCCGGAAAAGGAGCGTGTTTACAATGCTAGTTAAAGACTTTATGACACCTAACGTATTAACGATTTCAGAAGACAAAAGCATGCTGGAAGCCCGGGAACTGATGAAGAGCAGTGCTTTTCGCCGTATTCCGGTTGTAGATGATATCAAAAGAGTGATGGGCATTATCACTGATGGCGACGTTGGGCGCACTTCACCTTCTGATGCCAGTACTTTATCACGTTACGAAGCTAATTATCTGCTGTCACGTCTGAAGGTACGCGACGTAATGACCCGCGATGTGATTACTGTGCGTGATAACAGTGCAATTGAGGATGTCGCCTATATATTGTATAAACATAAGATCAACGCTCTGCCTGTTGTGAATGAAGATAACAGGCTGTGCGGCATTATTACGGACAGCGATATTTTCCGCGCTTTCGTTACCATCATGGGCATTGCTAAAAGCTGCACTCGTATCACGATCGATGTTACTGATAAGGTCGGCGTTATTGCCGATATCGGAGGTATGTTCCGCGATCAGGGCATCAATATCATTTCTGTTGTAACCAAGCGTAATGATGCCGATACTACGGAACTTACTATTCGCGCTGACCTTTCGCAGCATGGTATGGATATTATTGAGCAGATCCGTGAAGCCGGTTACGATGTAACGGATATCAGTACGGTGAAGGGTGTAGAATAAGCTATGTTGGACGCTAAGTTCAATGTCGGCGATGTAGTGCGGATGAAAAAAGCTCATCCCTGCGGGTCCTTTGAATGGGAAATTACCCGTACAGGAATGGATTTTGGTTTAAAATGCAGGGGCTGCGGTCATTTTGTAATGATTGCCAGGCCTAAGTTCATTAAAGCTGTAAAAGCTGTGGTTTCTGCGGCCGATCAGTAAAATAGCAAAAAGCTCTGCTGTAAGGCAGAGCTTTTTAATTAAAAATATTGAAAGAGAGCGGCGCAAAATGCAGATTACAGCTTTAGATCATTTGGTTTTGACAACGAGTAATTTTGAACTCTGCGTCTGGTTCTATCGTGATGTCCTGGGGATGGAACTGTTGTGCCAGGACGACCATTATGCATTTCGCTTCGGTATGCAGAAGATCAATGTTCATCGTTGTCCTGCGGAATTTTTGCCGGCGGCCGGAAATGTGGCTTACGGCAGTCTGGATATTTGTCTGCTGACAGTAACGGAACTGCCCATTGTTTATCAGGAGATGGCAAAGCACGGTATCGCGGTTGAAGTTGGCATCGTCGAGCGTAATGGTGCTTTAGGGAAAATGCAGAGCCTTTATGTGCGTGACCCTGATAACAATCTGGTCGAAATCAGCAGATATGAATGAAAACGGTTGAAAAACAAGCCCCCTGTTTCTGATGAAACGGAGGGCTTGTTTTTTTATAAAGATTGAAGTGACGTTGCAGGGCAAAGAGTACAAGGCTCTGTTCCGGTGTGATAGTAACAGTTTCCGGAATTTGATGATTTTATTCCAGTTTACTTTTAAAGGTCCAGCCGGCAATACTTAGTGTTAAAACAGCTATTAAAGCCAGCGGTATCAAATTTATCAGCACATGATACATATCCATATTTTTCAGCAGTACGCCTTTGGCAATGACCAGAAAGAAACGCAGCGGATTAAGGTAAGTGAGGTATTGCAGTATGACCGGCATATTATCAATAGGCGAGATAAATCCTGATAACAATACGGCAGGCATCTGAAAGGTAAAGACACCTAAAATAGCCTGCTGCTGCGTTCTGCATAAGGATGAAATAAACAGACCGACACCGACTAAAGCTAAAAGAGCGACAAAGTCAGCTGCTAAAAAAACTGCAAGCGAACCAACCAAAGGAAAATCAAAAAAGTGTACTGAAATAGCAAGCATCACCATTGTCAGAAGCCAGGCTAAGAGCTGGGCCGGTACGGCTTTGCCGATAAGGATCTCGGTAGAAGACAGAGGGCTGACAATGAGCTGGTCAAAAGTACCGACTTCTTTTTCCCGGGCAATAGACAGCGATGTCAGTAAAAGCACGATGACCATCGAGAGCATAGCCATCAGGGAAACGAGTGAGTAATACTTATAATCAAGGTTGACATTGAACCAGTTTCTGGTGACTATTTCCAAGCGTGGCTCGCTGCCGGATAATTCTTTGGCATAGCTTTGGATGATCTGTGTAGCATAGCTGCCGATGATCGAAGCGGAATTTGTCTGCCTGCCGTCTGTTATCAGCTGCACGCTGGCGCCGGTCTTGTTTTTTATAGATACGGCAAAATCAGGAGGTATTTCCAGAGCCAGGCTTGCTTTTTGGATATCAATGCTTTGTTTGAGCTGTTCAGGCGTGTCAACAACCGCTACAGAGTTGAACCAGGGCGAATTTGCAAAATGGCTGATCAGTTCGCGGGAATAGTAGCTGCGGCTGTTATCCAGCACTAACATATCAATATTTTTTACTTCCATTGTTACAGCGTTGGCGAAAACAATAAGCTGAATAATAGGCATGATGGTAACGATCATTCTGCTGCGGGGATCTTTCCAGATTGCTTTAAATTCTTTAATGATCAGCGTCAATAATCGTGTTGTCATTTTTCCAACCTCACTAACGTATTTTTATAAACTAAAAATAACAACACAAGGCACAGACAGCTTAAATAAACGGTGTTGATCAGAACTATATCACTGATAGTTCCTGCTAAAAACTCACTTTCAATAAACGACACAAAATAACGCTGCGGCAAAACAGCTGTTAAATATCTGAAAAAAGCAGGCATGGATGAAATCGGAAACATCAGCCCGGAAAGGAGCAGTGCCGGTAAAAAACCCATGACTAAAGAGATCTGGCAGGCCAGAAATTGATTTTTAAAAATCGTGGATACCAGTAAGCCGATGCCCATACAGGTCAGCAAAAACAGGCTGCCCACCAAAAATAGTATGATATAAGAACCGCGGAAGGGCAGATCAAAAACAGCGATGCATAAAAACACGTTAAACAAAAGCGAGCAGATGCCCAAAATATAGTAGGAAAAATATTTTCCGGCTACAAAATGCAATCTGCTGAGCCTGGTGCTTAACAAAGCTTCCATTGTACCCCGTTCCCATTCCCTGGCTACGACAAGCGCTGTTAAAAGGATACCGACCAGACTTAGGGTTACGGCCAGAGAACCCGGCAAAATAAAATAATGGCTGTCAAGCTTCTCGTTATACCAGATCCGCAGCTGTGGATCTATCAGACTTACCTGTTGCTTACTGTAGCCGGTCGTTTCCAGCCACTGATAAATAACGCCGCTGGCATAGCTTTGGACATAGTTGGCAGTGTTGGTTTCGCTGCCGTCGGTAATGACCAGGATCTGTGCGGTGCGGCCATTGTTAAGAGTGACAGTAAAATCGTTAGGAACGATCACGGCTCCCTGAAGTTTGGAATTGACGATATCGCTGTACATGGCGTCCTTGTCATCGTAGACCTTCGTTCTGATATACTGATTATTACTGAAAGACCTGGCCAGAGAAACTACTCTGGGGTTGGCGTCATCCAGCTTAAGACCCAGATTGATATTGACGGAGTCGACATTGATGCCATACATATAAATCAAAGACAGCAGCGTCGGCAAGATAAAAGCAATCAAAATACTGCTGGGATCGCGAAAGATCTGCAGGAATTCTTTTTTGATAAAAGCCCATAAAATTCTCATAGCCGTCCGCTTTCTGCATCTTTGCGGTTAATAAGCGTAATAAAGGCTTCTTCCATCGTCGCAGCAGTAGCCTGCGATTTTAAAGCTGCCGGAGTGCCGACGGCTATAGTTTCGCCCTGATAAAATAAACTGATGTTATCACAATATTCCGCTTCATCCATAAAATGAGTAGTAATCAAAATCGTGACGCTTTTTTTTGCCAGGGCGCGCAGATGACACCAAAATTCTTTGCGGGTGACCACGTCTACGCCGGAGGTGGCTTCGTCCAGAAATAAGATCGGCGGATTATGGATGAGCGCGCAGGCTAAAGATAAGCGCTGTTTGATGCCCAAAGGCAGTTTTTCTGACAGCTGGTCAAAATAGACAGTCAAACCAAAATAAGACGCGATGCTGTCGACACGTTCTTTGATTTTTGCCAGGGGAATACCGTAAATACCGGCGAAGAATTCCAGATTTTCGCGGACTGACATATTGCCGTATAATGAAAATTTCTGCGCCATATAGCCTAGATAGGAGCGGGCTAAAGTAGGATTTTTCCTGATATCTACCCCCATGATTTTTGCAGTACCGTCTGTTGGCCGGGCCAGGCCGCACATCATTTTAAAGGAGGTAGATTTGCCGGCACCATTAGGGCCTAGCAAACCAAAAATTTCACCTTTTCTGATGTGAAAGGTGTTATTTTTTACAGCGGCAAAGTTACCGTACATTTTTAAGAGGTTTAAAGCTTCCACGGGATATTCTACAGTGCTTTCCCGATAAATATAATGGGCTGCGATCTGTGATTCTTTTTCTTCATAGCCGCCCATCATGCGGATAACTTCGCGTTCAAAATCAGCAGAAGTGGCAGCCAGTGTTTCTGGCGGACCATGAAAGATGACTTTTCCCTTATCGATAACTACGGTATTGTCAAAACTGTTAGCTTCGTCCAGATAAGCCGTAGACCAGATTACGGTAGTATCTTCTTTGATCGTCGCCCGTACCAGACGCATTAAATCGCGGCGTGAGATGGGATCTACACCAACAGAAGGCTCATCTAAGACCAGAAATTTAGGGTCTCCTAAAAGCGCGCAGGCTAAACCAAGCTTCTGCTTCATACCGCCGGATAAATTACCGGCCAGTCGTTTTTGAAAGGGCCGAAGACCGGTAAAGTCCAAAAGTTCGTCAAAATTTTTATCGACTGATTTCAAATCTGCATAGAATTCCAGGTTTTCACGTACGCTCAGGTCTTCGTACAGTCCAAATTTTTGCGGCATATAACCTATTTGAGCGATAAGTTCTTTTTTTTGCCGTGCCGGATCATAGCCAAGGGTCGTAACGGTTCCCGAATCGGCACACAAAAGCCCGATTATGATACGCAGAAGCGTGGTTTTACCCGCGGCATCGGCACCTACGATGCCTGTCATTTGTCCTGTAGGTATGGTAAGCGTCAAATCGTCTATAGCAGTCGTATGTTCAAATTTTTTAGTGATATTATTTATTACTACCGTATCCATTTTACTTACCCCGGGTATCCTTCAAATCGATCAAAACAGTCGTGGGCATTCCCTGACGCAGAAATTTATCCGGGTTATCGGCATAAACACGGATCATGTAGACTAGATCTGTACGCAGATCGGTTGTCTGTACGCTTTTGGGCGTAAATTCGCTGACAGGGGAAATATAACCGATATGACCCTGATACGTTTTCCTGGCGCCTGTCTGCGGATCAGTACTGTCGGTAATAATCTGTGCCGGCATACCATCGTAAATATTGCCCAGATCTGTTTCATTGATATAGGCTCTGACCCAGATCGGGCGCGGCTTGGATAAAGTATAGACGGCCGTTCCTTTTTGAATGATCGTACCAGGCTCAACTAAACGTGCGGTAACGATGCCTTCTTCCAGTGCATAAAGTTTGGAGTAATCACTTTGCCTGGCTAAAAGATCTTTTGCGGTTACGGATGCATTATAAGCTGAGCGCGCTTCCTTCAAGGTGTTTTCCACAGTTTCAAAATCCAGCTTGGAAATAGCGCCTGTGCCATATAAAACAGTATATTTATCATAGACTGACTGCGCCTGGACCATTGCTGCATAGGCCTTGGCTACTTCACTTTCCGACTTGGCCTCCTGCAGCTTGTAATCTGCCGCGTCGATCTCTGCGACTAGGCTGCCTTCCCGTATTGTATCTCCTTCTTCAAAATACATTTTGGTGATTTGTCCCGGAACCTGAAAGCCAATATCAAATTGGCGGATATCTACATTCCCATATAGTGTTACCAGCGTAGGATCTTTTGCAGCAGGTTTCAAGAAAAACCACAGGCAGCTTATTACCGCTGTTATTACTGCTATCATGATTAAAAATTTTTTCTTCATCATACGGCTCCTTTGAGTGCTTTCTTAATTTAATAATAGAAGAAGAGCAGCCTCTTGGCAATCAACAAATCAGGGGCTTTTGTCGGATTTTGCAGTCATTGCAGCCAGCAGGGCGGGCTGGTCGATAAAGCTGCGTAGTTTGAGCCAAAAATCGAGCGGTGAAAGCGGACTGTCATGCTCGTAGCAATAGACCAATACCTGCAGATGACCATTGATTATAAATTCTATCAACAGCTGCAGCTGCGGTGTTATCTGCTGAGTAGTCAGCTGCAGGTTTTGGATCAGTACTTTCCGAATATGGTTTTTCATTTTATGGACAAAACGCGGATCGCCGTTCTGGCCTAGGAGCATTGCCAAAATACGGGCATTGCTTTTAAAAAATCTTTGTGACAACAGGCGTTCTTCTGCTGTAGGCATACCTGTGCGAAAAATACGAAGGCCATGCGGCAGAAAAGTGTCGACAAGCTGAAATAATTCATTTTCTAATTGTTTCAGCAGATCATCTGTATTATTGAAATAGGCGTAAAAAGTACTGCGGTTGTAACCGGCTTTTTTTGTAAGCTGTGAAACTGTTATTTTGTCGCAGGGCAGGGTCTGGCACAGCTGCAGAAAAGCTTCTACAATGCAGGTACGTGCTGTTGTCGGCTTAGTCATGGCAAAATCCCCTTTGCTTTTATTAATTTAATTATACTATAATCTGTCAGACTGCAAAAGAGAAGGCCGGTAAGCCGAGGGTAATTGATCGGAAACAGATCATTTATTGCCCGGGTAATATTTACAGCTTTTTTATGCTGGTCAGGGCTATTTTTACGGTTCCTGACATTTACCTGCCGCTGGGGCAGCGGTATTATATGGTTATGAAAGAGAGAGGTGAAGATAAATGACAGCCGCAACCTTTAATGCTTGTTTGAGTTTAGCAGTATTGGGTGTATTAACCTTTGCCTGCTGGCGTAAATACAGAATCTGTCTGCATACTAACGTACATAAATAAAGCGGTATCCGTGATAGGAAGTGAACCTGATGGTTGATTTGCTGGTGGTGCTGTTTTTTCCGGCAGTACTGACGGTATTGCTGAGCATAGCAGAGCTGCGCATTAAATATGCAGAAAAAGAACTCCTGAATAAAATAAAAGAGCACTTCTAAACAGAAGTGCTCTTTTATTTTCTATTTATCTTCCTGCATATAGATATTCATACCGGGAACAGCGCCTTTGACGCCATTAGCGGCATAAGCTTTGCTGATGTTTTCCAACAGGTCAAAATATACATTCCAGTAATCGGAGCCCTGGGCCCAAACACGGATCGTATATTCGACGGCATATTCTTTATAACCGGAAAGCCTGATAAAAGGCGCGGGATCATTCAGAGTATTGTCCGTAGCTGCAACTGCCTCGGTCAGAGCTTTTTTTACAGTGGCAATGTCGTTATTATAGCCGGCGCGGATCACAATATCGACGCGGCGTACCGGTTCCGAGGAAAAGTTAGTGATTTTCCCGCCGGCGATCTCACTATTCGGTACGAAAATATCTTTGTTGTCGACAGTGATGATTTTGGTGCAGAGCATGGAAATTTCTTTAACTGTACCTTCGATACCAGCTGCGGCAATATAATCGCCTGCTTTGAATGGTTTGGTGATCAGCAGCATGATACCATTGGAAAGATTGGATAAAGCGCCCTGTACAGAAAGTGAAACAGCTAAACCCAACATACCTAAAACGGCCAGCAGTGAAGCAATAGGAATACCGATACTTTCAGCAACGATGCATACAGCGACAAAATTGAGCACTACTCTGATAACAGTGCGTAAAAAACCGCGCAGCGTCAAATCTACGTTCAGTTTATCCAGCAGTCTTTCTATTGGACCCATCAATGCTTTGATTACTGCGTGGCAGACAAGAAAAATGACAAGTGCGGAAATAATGTTGCCAACAGTCAGTTTACCGACTGAAAAATTAAGGATTTCCTGAATCGTTTCCATCATATAAACAGCTCCTTTTCATACTTGTTTATACAAACAAGCTAAAATATATTATTATTATAACATAAAATAATGTAATTAAATATCTTTAAATGAGATTTTAATAATTTACTGCAAAAATATATACTGTAGAAATATAAATAAATATGGGCTGAAAACAACTAATAAAAGCAATGGCATAATCTCCGCCGCAGTAATGATATTGCATAAAAACGGTCTTTGAGGTAAAATAAAGTATTACTAATAGATGAGGAGCGATCAGAGTGAGTACCAATTTAGAAGTAGGGATAGTCGGTTTGCCTAATGTCGGCAAAAGCACCCTGTTCAATGCTATTACCAAAGCGGGAGCAGAGGCTGCCAACTATCCTTTTTGTACTATAGAACCTAATGTAGGTGTTGTTGATGTGCCTGATAAACGCTTGTCTGTTTTGGGAGAAATGGTCAAAGCAAAAAAAATCGTACCTGCGGCAATGCGCTTTGTAGATATAGCCGGGCTTGTTAAAGGCGCGTCTAAGGGTGAAGGCCTGGGTAACAAATTTTTGGCGCATATCCGTGAGGTTGATGCCGTTGCACAGGTCGTACGTTGCTTTGAAGATGGAAATATCACTCATGTCGAGGGCAGTATCGATCCTCTGCGTGACATTGAGATCATCAATACAGAGCTGTGCCTGGCAGATATGGAATCGGTTGAAAAACGCCAGGAAAGACTGGTGAAGCTTTTAAAGACTGGTGATAAAAAGGTGCCAATCGAAAAGGCTGTTCTGGATAAAGTCTTGGCAGGACTCAGCGAGGCAGTGCCGGCACGCCGTCTGGGGCTGACTGAAGATGAGCTGGAATTTTTGAAAGAACTGCATCTTTTGACTATGAAGCCTGTTTTATATGTGGCCAATGTCAGTGAAGAGGAAGTTGCCGACGCATCTGCCAATCCGCATGTGCAGGCTGTTGTAAAGTATGCGGCCGGTGAGGGTGCAGAAGTGATTACCGTATCGGCGAAGATGGAATCGGAGATCGCCGAACTGCCGGATGAAGAAGCGCAGGAATTTTTGGCGATGGCCGGATTAGAAGAAGCAGGGCTTGACCGCCTGATCAAAGCCGGATTTAAACTTTTAGGGCTGATGACTTATATTACTGCCGGCGAAATAGAAGTACGTGCCTGGACGATCGTACGTGGAACTAAAGCGCCGCAGGCAGCAGGCAAGATCCATACAGATTTCGAACGCGGCTTTATCCGTGCGGAAATCGTTTCCTATAATGATCTGGTTGAGTGCGGGAGTAAAGCGGCTGCCCGCGATAAAGGGCTGGTTCGGCTTGAAGGTAAGGAATACGTGATGCAGGATGGCGACGTAGTCGAATTTCGTTTTAACGTTTGATTTGCAGACTCTTTTGGACGGTTTTAATAAGCGGTCCAAAAGAGTTTTATTTATATCACGTTATAAATTTTCACAAATGTTTATGAACCGGAAATATTTTTGAAGTGCAGATAAAAGTATGCTATAATAATTGCAAATTATCCATCTGATGATATTTACAAATGATTGAGAAACTTTAACAGTTATTTGTAAATATTCAGACGAACTCGGTTAAAGGAGCGATTCTAATGAAAAAATTATTGTTAGTTATTTCCATGTTGATTTTTGCAATGCTCATGACTGCCTGTGGTGGCAGCAGTAAAAGTGTTTTCACTGAGCCCGGCGCTATCGGGAAAATTATGGGCGAGCTGCAGAATAAAGATGGTTTAAAAGGACAGGAGCTTAAGGTATTTCAGGATATTACGATTGTTTCAGGAAAAGATTACGGCGGTAATTTTATTTCTATCAATATCCTTAAACCAGGAACCAAAGAAGATGTCGATCATTATGAATACCGCAACGGAAGCTGGAGCGGCCCATCTGCTGTAAAGATTACCGGCAGCGGTAATATGGAAGATAATCTGATCGCTTTGCAAGCATTAAATATGGACAAAATTCCTGAGATGTATAAAGCTTTCCAGGAAAAAGTAAGTGATAAAAAAGATGTAAAAGTCAAAGAATCGTTAGTGTATCGTTTTTGGAAAGGCGATTGGACCGTCATGATGGATGCAGAGAGCGACAGAGAAGCATACAGCGCAGAATTTGATTTAAATGGTAAAATGATTGATTTTAAAAAACGTTGATAAAAAACTCCTTAACAGAATTTTTTCTGTTAAGGAGTTTTTTAATACCGGTTAAATATTGTGAAAAATAGTTTTAAATAGTTTTTCTAGTTGCTTTTTCAAGCCTATTTGATACAATATAAACTACGAAAGGATGGCCAGAATATGATTTTTGACACACATATGCATTGTGATTATTCCTGCGATAGTCATATGAAAATTGCCGAGGCCGTCGCTGCGGCAAAGCAGCAGAATATTGGCATCGTTATCACTGAGCACTGGGACGATGATTATCCGACGAATCCGAGTGCATTTATGTTTGATGTAGACGAATATTTTGAACGGTTTGGCCCTTATCGCAGTGACAAAGTGCTTTTGGGAATCGAGATCGGAATGCAGAAGCAGACAACAGCTGCAGATGAAGCTTTGGCTGGGAAATATCCCTTTGACTATGTGCTGGCATCCATGCATTGCATTAATGGCCGCGATCTGTATGAAGAACGCTGTTATGAAGGGCTGGCAAAAGTTGAAGCTGTACGTGAATTTCTGATAGATACACTGGCTAATTTGGAGCGGCATAATAATTTTGACGCTTTTGCCCATATTGATTATATGTGCCGGTATATGCCTTACGCAGATAAAGAACTGATTCTGGGAGAAGCGCCGGAACTTTTTGATCAGGTTTTTAAGCTGCTGATAGCAAAAGAAAAACCACTGGAGATCAATACCCGCCGGTTGGATGATGCTGGAGCTATGGCTTCATTACTGGCGGTGTACAGACGTTATGCACAGCTGGGAGGTAAATATGCGGTGATCGGCAGCGATGCCCATTATAAAGAGCATGTAGGGCGCCGCATGAGAGAAGCGCTTAGTTTAGCAGATGAGGCAGGCCTGGAGCCTGTATATTTTAGAGAACGCAAGATGCGGAAGATGAGGAGTTAAAATTTATGAGATGCGTACGTTTTGAAGAACAGGGCCGTGCCAGGATTGGTTTTATCGACGGTGATGTTATCCGCGCTGTCTATGGCAGTATTGATACTTATTGGCGGATGACAGATGAGGTTTTTCCTTTGGCTGGCGCTAAACTTTTGGCTCCATGTGTGCCGAAGCAGATTATTTGTGTCGGTTTCAATTATCGTGACCATGCAAGAGAATTTCATGTGGACGTACCTAAGGAGCCTGCGCTTTTTACTAAAGCTGCGCATACTGTTATCGGTAACGACGGCAAAATCATTTATCCGCGTCAGAGCCATGAGGTAGTTTATGAGGCTGAGTTAGGCGTTGTTATCAAAAAGCGGATGAAAGACGTAGCTCCGGAAGATGTGCCGGATTATATTTTAGGGTATACCTGCGCTAATGATGTTACAGCACGGGATCTGCAGTTGTCGGACGTACAGTGGCTGCGCAGTAAATCTTTTGATACTTTTTGCCCATTGGGGCCCTGGCTGGAAACTGATCTTGATCCTACAGATCTGTCGATCAAATTGTATTTGAACGGACAGCTTAAGCAGAATGGGCGCACCAGCGACATGGTATATAATCCCTATGAGATATTAAGCTATATTTCGCAAAGTATGACACTGGATGCCGGCGATCTGATTCTGACCGGTACGCCTATGGGTTGCGGTCCAATGCTGCCTGGAGATGAAGTTGTCGTAGAGATCGAGGGTATCGGCAAGCTGCGTAATGAAGTGGTAAAAGGATACTGAAATAAATAAAAAGGACGCTGCGGCGTCCTTTTTTATTGTTTGAAGAGGCAGTGAATTGACAGAAAAAAATTTGTCTTGTTAAGATATTTGAATCAGTAAAAAAAGAGATTTGATTTATTTGTAAATTCATCCTGAAGATGAATTGCAAATATTTGAAATAAATGTTAAAATTAAGTTCTGACTGATCAGTCAGGAAATGGTTGGGTGGTGTTTTTATGGTAAGGAATATGACAGAGGGAGATCCGCTGAAGCTGATCCTTCCTTTTATGGTACCGCTTTTGATCGGTAATGTCTTTCAGCAATTATATAATATAGCAGATATCATTATTGTAGGACGGACGATAGGGGTCAACGCACTGGCGGCAGTTGGGGCTACAGCGCCTCTGTTCATGATGCTGGTTGTGCTGACGATGGGTTTGTCTAATGGGTTCACGGTGGTTACGGGCCAGCGGTACGGCGCCGGTGATCTTGACGGTGTGCGCCGCAGTGTGGCGATGAGCACGATGCTGAGTTTGTTTTTTGTTTTGATAATGATGCTTATAGCAACATTTGCCCTTGATCCGGCTTTAGCGGCGATGAACGTTCCTGAGGAGCTGTTTGAAGATGCTAAAAGTTATGTTTTGATCATCAGTCATGGTATTATCGCCATGATGGGATATAATCTTCTGGCAGGCATTTTGCGTTCTCTGGGCGACAGTAAAACACCGTTATATTTTTTGATTATCGCAACGATCCTGAATATTTTTCTGGCGCTGCTGTTTATTATTCAGTTCGGCTGGGGCGTGCCTGGTTCAGCAGTAGCGTTGGTTATTGCGCAGGGCTTTTCCGCGCTGCTGTGTATTGTTTATATTGTCAAAAAATTCCCGATCCTGCGTCTGCAAAAGCAGGACTGGCACTTTGACTGGAAGTTTGCCTGGGAGCATCTGCGTATGGGCCTGCCAATGGCGGTGCAGTTTTCAGTGTTGGGGCTTGGTATGATTTTCATTCAGGCTGTTTGTAATAAGTTCGGTCCGACTACGATCGCAGCTTTCACTTCCGCAATGCGGATCGAACAGCTGGCCCTGCAGCCGATGATTTCTTTTGGCTTGTCGATGGCGGTTTTCAGCGCGCAGAATTTTGGCGCTCATCGGTTTGACAGGATCCGCGAGGGTGTAAAAAAATGTTCGTTGCTGGCGCTGTGTTTTAGTTTATTTGCCGCTGTTATTATGTATTTCTTCGGCCGCGAAATGATCAGTATTTTTATCAGCGAAGCTAATGAACAGGTTTTATCGCAGGCGCAGCAGTATCTGCATCTCAGCGTGCCGTTTTATTTTTTCCTCAGTCAGATTTTTATCTATCGTAATGCCGTACAGGGTATGGGTATTGCGATGATACCTATGTTCAGCGGTATCGTAGAGCTGATACTGCGTACTTCTGCCGCAGTATATCTGACCGAATATTTTGGTTACAGCGGCATTTGTTACGCCAGTCCGATTGCCTGGCTGGGTTCGTCGTTATTTCTCTTTGCGAGTTATCATTATTTCATCAGGCTGCTGGAGGATTCATATAAACAGCATGCTGGTATAAACGGCTAAAAAGAAAAACTCCCGGAAAACCGGGAGTTTTTCTTTTTAGAATAGATACTCCAAAGACAGCATGCCTTGGAAAGAACTGTAAGAATTACTGCCAAAACGTCCGCTGAGATCAGCAGAGATGAACCAGTCTTTATTGAATTCTTTTTCATAACCGAGACGAAGTTCGCCAAGATTTTTGTTACCGTCTTGAGAAATACTGTCACCAAGAGAAGAAATAGTGTAATTATTAGAATTGTGGAGCCAGTTTACCTCGGCAAAGAAAGAATCTTTTTTTGTCGAAGCTGTATTCTGTTCACTTAACCAACGCAGTCCCAAACGTGTTTGAAGATTGGCTTCATTGCCAAAAGCGATAGTACTGCCATTATTTTCAGTATACGTATCATTATTAAGCTTGGTATAGGTAAGCTGAAGCTTAGGCTGCCAAGAATAAGTACGCCGATCTGTTTCTTTGTAATTTATGGATTTACCGATTTCTGCCGAAAGTCCCCAGCCGTTGGTATCATAGCTTTCTTTGCTTAGTCCGGCACCATTGACTTCGTTATCAAACCAGCCATATTGGAACCAGGTATCAGCATACCAGCCGCTTCTGTCATGTGCGTTTTCAAACCAGCTGCCATAGACACCTAATAAAAATCCATCGACAGAACCTTTGGAATCACGGTTGGCGAAACTGGCTGAAGTCGTCTGGCTGCCATTGCCATAAGCTGCCATTATGCCGAACAGCTGCTGTTCACCTTTATCACTGACTTCATTATAAAGATCAGTGCCCACGCGCAGTTTGTATAGATTGGCATTACCGTGGATCTGATCGTTGCTGAAATCCTGTTTCGTACGGGTATAGCTGTTTATGATCCAGATATTAGGGCCATCTTCCTGATTGTTTTGATGCTGCAGATGCGTTTCACGATCATAAAGGCGGAGATCGAACATAGAACCGGCTAAGGCCATGTTTCCCAGATATGAACCTGTTTCAGGACGATAGACAGGGGCAGTAGTAGGCGCATAGGATGTTAAGTACCAATCACTTTCAGTACCTTGATTGCCGCCTTTGACGAGTGAATATTCATATAAGCCACCGACCAGGGGATTAGACTTGATGAAATTACCATCAGAATTCCCGAGAACTTCAATGACCTTGATACCCTGAGCGGTCTGTGCGCCACTACCACCGATATTTTTAAAATTGATATAGGTTGTGCCTGAAGTGTCACCGCCGACGATCATTTTATCAGTTGCAGAATCGTCTTTGCCCAAGACGACATTCATATGCAGCTGGCCATTGTCGCCGCTGTAGTTTCCCGCCACATATAAATTTTTGAAATTTTCAGCCTTTTGAGCTTCGAGAAGCTCATTATCGTTGTTCCAGTCCAGATGACCAAATTTAATAACTGAATTATTCAGGGACAGATCAGTAACAAAGTTGCCTTCTGCTTCAGATCCCTGCCATAAATTTTTTGCAGAAGCGTTTTGGGTCATATTCCAGGTACTGTTATCCGTCAGAGCAAGATCAAGCCTGCTGCTTTTACCGGTACTGTCTATTGTATAATCTGTAAAAATAGCACCGTTCAGAACAGTGTTTTTAGAAGTATTGACAGTAATATTACTGGCAACAAGATCCGGATTAGTTGTCGTTTGACCGCCATAGGTAATATGGATCAAGTCTTTATTACTGGAATCATGAGCGGTTGCTGTACTGTTTACCAAGTTTAAAGTAGCGTCCTTGACTGCATCCGCGACATTGATAATGTCACTGTAATTAGTACCGCCAGGATTGCTGGCACGTTGATGCCCGTCAGTGGTTATTTCCTGGCCATGTGAACCTATCTGTATCAGGTGGCCGGTATAGACACCGTCACTGTCACTGGTGCTGGCAACTCCGTCATTAGTGATATCAGTATTTTCCAAATGGATGATTTGCTTACCGGCAGTCATATTATTACCGGTCTTATCAGTGGAGTTGCCCAGAGCTGAAGAATATTTTACGGCTGTGGAGCTGGCGTGGATCTTACTGCGTTCAAGCTGTCCATCGACAGCAAACATATTGAATCCAGCCCCATCTCCTGCTATTTTGATGCCATAAGCTTTTTCATGATCTACTTTTATATCTGCAGTACCATAGAGGTTGACCTCCGATGATCCGTATTTACTTCCCAGATGTTTTTCTGCAGCTTGATTTGTTGCAGCCAGAGTACCGATAACAATACCATGTTGATGATTGCGTCCGCTGGTTTCGATAGTAGTTTTGAAATTACTGCTTTGAGTACTGTTGATATCTATTCTGCCGCCGCCAATGGCGATAATACCGGATTCGTGATTGCCTCCTGTACGGATATCAAGCTCACCGCCCTCATAGCCAAGTACTTCTATCTGCCCGAAATTTCCTGTTTCCAGTGCCGTAGCTCCTGGTCTGCCGGCACCGTCATTTCTATTGAAGCTGCCTCCAAGAAAAGTTATTTTAGCCTGTTCGTTAATGTCTTTAGCAGGATCGCCGTTGGCTAAGAACATTCTGCCATTGCTGTAGCCGGTTCCGTCTATTTCCACTCGGTCAAAATTGATTCTCCCTGTCCCGTTGGCAACTACCATCCAGCGCTGACTGCTGCTTGCTGCTTTAAATAAGGCTGACTGGTCATCGCTTTTACCATTGGAAAAAGTTATAGAAGCTCCATCCTGAGCGGCTACAATGCGGCTCTGACTTACTTTGACAGTTGTCGTGTCACCGGTTACATGTATTTCACCATTGTTGTAAGCAAAAAATGCTGATTCAGAATTTTTATAGTTTGTGGATTTGGAGGTAATAGAATTATCGGTACCGCTGAGGATTATTTTACTGCCGCTGCCGTTAGCAACAATTCCAGAATAACCTACTCCTGTAGAATAGGTATCGCCTAAACCGACCGTGGTATTTAAACTGCCATTAACAGTAAGCTGACCGCCGCTGCTGGCGGTGAGGGATTCGCTGCTGTTTACACCGTTGACGGTTGTTGCACCGGCGGTGACAGAAACCTGAGCGCCATTAGAAACTTTGATACTGTTGATAGTATCGGTATGTGTGATAGGATCATAAGTGTCTGTGCCATCTGCAGTGTATTTGCCGTCTGTAACAGGTACCGGCGCAGCCATTACGTTAGTTCCGTAAAAGGTGCAGTGCGCTGCAAGGAGCGCCAAAAGTATTGCTTGACGTTTCTTGTTGCTGTACATAATTGGGTCCTCCTTAAGAATAAAACAATGGAAGATAAAAATAATAAAATAATTATTGTAATAAAGCATTTTAAATCCTATAAGTTAAAATAATTATATTTTGCAAAAATGTACTGTGTCAAGCATTTATAGATTATATATCTATACAGTTTAATCTTGGAAAAGGAAATAATACTGTGTTTTTAGAAGAAAGCGCAGGGTATTACTCCGGGTAATTTGAAATTACAATAGCTGATAAAAAGTCGGCTGTATTTAAAATATTAAGAATAAAACTGAAAAATTAGAAATTAAAATGCAGACTAATATTAGTCTGCAAATGAATAAAATAAAGAAATATAAAAAACGCCGTTATCTAAATGATAACGGCGTTAAAATAGTGCTTTTAGTTGTTTCTTTTCCGGATCTCGGTAACAGAAATGCCTCCGATGCCCCAATTATCAGTATCGACTTCATCGATAACGACAACAGTAGTTTTTTTGTTTTTACCGAGCACGTCGTGCAGCAGATTGGTAGCACCTTCTATCAGGGCTTGTTTTTTCTCTGGTGTCACGTTGCCTTCACGGGTGATTTTAATATTTACGTAGGGCATAACAAAGACCTCCTTTTTTCTTTCAGTATAGCATGAAAGAATGAAAAACAACAGGAATTTTAAAGTGGGTGATATCATGAGTACGCTGTGTTTCCACGGTGCTTTTTACAAAATATACAGGCAGGGACCTAAAGAAAGGTTTTTTTGTAAAGTAAGGTAAAAAACGCTTGTCAAGGCCGGAGTGCTTGTGCTATTATAGCGGTGACCGTAAATGGCCGGGCAGTATCTTTGTGAGCTGTACCATAAGCCGCAGGTCTTAATTTAAAATCAGTCATTAATCGCTTGGATCAGTAATGACCGGGACGAGACGCAATAACAAGGCCTTTTTATAAGTATTTTTGCGCGCTCCCGGCGGGAGTGCGTTTTTTATTTTACTGCCTTGGTTATGCTCTCAAGCGAAGAAAGGGAGGGAACCATGAAAATAGGCATCATTGGGCTGGGTAAGGTTGGCAGTGCTTTTTTGAAAGCCTGTGCAGTAACTGCTGCTTTACAGGTAGTCAGCGTCAAAGCGGGTCGATCGCCGAAAAGTTGTGCGAGGCTGGCGGGCATGGGTGACTTTCAGATTACTTCAGTCGGGGCAGAGGTGCTGGCGGCTGCTGATGTAGTTTTGCTGGCAGTTCCGGACGGGCAGATCGCGGCAGCAGCTGAAACACTGGCTGCGGAAGTCGGTACTGCCGGGCGGAGGGATATTCTGTCAAAGAAGGTGTGCCTGCATTGCAGCGGTTCTTTGGGGTTGGACCCTTTGGCGGCGCTTTCTGCCTTGGGGATCCACTGCGGCAGTCTGCATCCATTGCAGAGCTTTGCCGGAGGCAGCGCCAGATTTAAAGATATCGGCATGGCTGTTGATGGTGATAATGAAGCACAGCAAGCTGCCTGTTATCTGGCCGAAGCGCTTCAGGCATATCCATTCAGAGTTCCTGAAGCGGAGCGCAGTGCCTATCATGCGGCTGCTTGTTTTTGTTCTAATTATCTTGTGACAATAACTGCGATAGCACAGCAACTGTTTGAACGCTGGACACCTGACAAGGCAAGGGCTTTGCAGTTTTTGCTGCCGCTGCTGGATGGGACTGTCAGTAATCTGCATCAGACTCCGTTGGCCCGCAAGGCATTGACCGGGCCGATTGCCCGCGGTGATGCAGGCACTGTAGCAGGACATCTGAAAATTCTGCCGGAGGAACTGCAGCTGGTTTATCGGGAACTGGCACTTCAGACTGTGCGTCTGGCGAGTGAAAACGGCAGTATCGATGAAGCGAAAGCAAAAAGTTTACAAGAACTATTGAAAGCTTGACAGTAAAGGAGTAAAACCATGAATAAAAAAGCAATAACCACATCGACTATCAAAGCAATGAAACAGCAGGGTGAACCGATAACGATGGTTACAGCATACGACGTTGCGATGGCCCGTAATGTTAATGAAGCCGGTGTTGAGATGATTCTGGTAGGTGATTCTGTTGGTAATGTGATGTTGGGTTACGGTTCTACTGTGCCCGTAACGATGGAAGAGATGCTTCATCACACCAAAGCAGTGATGCGCGCCTGCGGGACGGCACTGGTTGTCGCTGACATGCCTTTTATGAGTTATCAGGCCAGCATTGCTGACGGCCTTTATAATGCGGCCCGCTTTTTAAAGGAAACTGGCTGCACGGCAGTAAAACTGGAAGGCGGCAGTGAAATCTGTGAACTGGTACAAAAAATGGTTGCCGCAGGCATTCCCGTGGTCGGACACATTGGTCTGACGCCGCAGTCTGTCAATCAAATGGGCGGCTTTAAAGTGCAGGGTAAGGATGTAGCCGCAGCGCAGAAATTGCTGGATGATGCTAAAGCGTTAGAGGCAGCAGGAGCTTTTGCTATTGTGCTGGAATGTGTGCCGGCTGCTTTGGCTGCAAAGGTGACTGCTGAACTGAAAACAGCGGCAACTATTGGTATCGGCGCCGGAAATTCCTGTGATGGGCAGGTACTGGTTTGTAATGATCTGCTGGGATTTTCGGACGGGTTCTGTCCGAAATTTGCCAAAAAATACAGCGATCTGCATGGAAGTATTGTCAGCGCAGTGCAGCAATACATCAGGGAAGTTAAGGAGCGCAGTTTTCCTGCGCCGGAGCATACGTTTAAAATAGATGATGAAGTTTTAGAGAAATTATATTGAGAGGAAGCCTTAAAATGAAACTTTGCCAAACGACAGCAGATTTACAGGAAGAGGTAGCTTTAGCAAAGGCAGCGGGTAAAAGCATCGGTCTGGTACCGACTATGGGGGCTCTGCATGAAGGGCATGGTTCACTCATTACTGCCGCACGTAAAGAGAATGAGCTGGTGATAGTCAGTGTTTTTGTCAATCCGACACAGTTTGGGCCGGGGGAGGATCTGGAAGCCTATCCGCGCACTTTGGAAGCAGATTGTATATTGGCAGGGAAAATGGGGGCCGATATCGTTTTTGCCCCTGCGGCTAAAGAAATGTATCCCAGTGCCGATATGACCTGGGTAGAGGTAACAGGTGATATTACAAAGGTTTTATGCGGCCGCAGCCGTCCCATACATTTTCGTGGCGTGACTACTGTTGTCAGCAAGCTGTTCAATCTGGCACAGCCTGACAGGGCGTATTTTGGGCAGAAGGACGCGCAGCAGGTACAGGTTATCAAACGAATGGTCAAAGATCTGTTTTTTAACGTTCAGCTGCGGATTATGCCGATCGTACGTGAGGCTGACGGCTTGGCTAAAAGTTCGCGTAATACTTATTTGAGCCAGGAAGAACGCACAGCCGGTTTGATTTTATCAAAAAGCCTGCGTTATGCGGAAGAACTTTTTAAGCAGGGTGAGCGTGACAGCAGTAGAATTGCAGCTGAAACTGCCAAGCTGATCGGTTCAGAGCCGTTGAGTGAGATTGACTATGTAGAAATTTATGAGCTGCCCGATCTGAAACCTGTTGCAGGTGATATTACCGGTTCGTGCCTATTGGCAGTAGCAGTGCGTTTTGGGACTACGCGGCTGATCGATAATGTGATTTTGGAGGTTGAATAAATGCTTTTGAATATGTTTCATGGAAAAATCCACCGTGCTACGGTGACAGAAGCCTGTCTAGAATATATGGGCAGTATTACCATTGATTCCGAGCTGTTGGAACTTTCCGGCATCATGCCGGGCGAGCGGGTACAGATCGTTGATAATAATAATGGCAGCCGCCTGGAAACCTATGTTATTGCAGGGGAACGCGGCAGCGGTGTGATTTGCCTTAATGGCGCTGCGGCACGCAAGGTCGTAGTGGGTGATACAGTGATCATTATCGCTTATGCGCTGATGACGCCTGAAGAGGCGGCAGGTTTTGAACCAAAGGTAGTTATGGTAGATGAAAATAACCGCCCTGTTAATGTGCGCGGAACAGAAAAAGAACGCGAAATAGGTTAATAAAAAACCTCCGTAAGCATTTGCCTGCGGAGGTTTTTGTTATGTTAGACGTGAAAAACAGCAGTACTGCCACGCTGGCCGGGGATTACTTCCAATCGGGCTGAAATGCGTTCGCGCAGCTCGCTGACGTGGGAAATGATTCCTACCAGACGCCCGCCTTTCTGCAGATCGGTAAGCGTGCGGATAGCCATATCCAGGGCTTCGGAGTCAAGCGTGCCAAAACCTTCATCGACCAGAATGGTATCAAGGCGGATACCTCCCGCATAGGCCTGTACTACATCGGAAAGCCCTAAGGCCAGCGAGAGTGAAGCCAGAAACAGTTCTCCGCCGCTAAGTGTTTTGACAGGACGGGCAACGCCTGTAAAGCTGTCGGTAACTTCAATGTTCAAACCGTTTTCCCTTCTGGCATCCAGAACATCACCGGTACGTGATAAACTGTAACGGCCACGGCTCATAGAGGTTAAACGCAGATTGGCGGCCTGCAGTACGTCGTCTAAAATAGCCTGCAAAACAAATGCGGAAAAGGTAAGTCTTGAGGGATTATTGCCTCTTGCGGTTTCTGCCAAAGAGGCTGCTGTTTGATAGGCATCCTGTAAAGTGCCCATCTTTTTTTCCAATTCCTGCAGCTGGAGCTGTGCTTTTTGCAGATCAGAAAGCTCTTTGGCGGTTACTGCCGTTTGAGCTGTCAGCTGACGGTAGAGAGCGTCTGCCTGCTGTTCCGCTGCTTTGCAGGCACTGAGTTCTGGCTCGGTCTTACCGTTGACGGCATTTTGAGCGCGTTGCAGACGGTCTGTTGCTGCGGCCAGATTTTGTTCATAGGCGGCGATGGTCTGCTGCAGTTGTTTTCGCGTACTTTCAGTACGCAAAGCGGCAAGAAAGGCTGCCTGTGATTCAAAGTCTGAAGCGTCCAGGCGTTCTTTAAAATGTTCGCGCAGAGCGCTGAATTCTTTGGCAGCATTTACAGAAGCCGCCTGGTTTGCTTTCAGAGTAGCTTCGCAGCCTGCCAGATGCAGCTGAGCCTGCTGATAGCTTTGCTGCAGCAGCTGTAAGCTCTGGACCTGTCTGGTAATCGTCTGTGTTTTCAACTGCAGCTCAGATTTCTGGGCCGCAGTTATTGTAGCCGGGTGCGGATGCTGCAAAGCTCCGCAGACAGGACACGGTTCATTGTCAACGAGAGCCGCGGCCAGACGTTCTAATTCAGAAGTGACACCGGATAATTTAGCGGCTTCGCTGTGGAGCTGCAGGATCCGCTGGTTCAAAAGCTCCAGCGCTTTATCCAGGTTCGCAGTATTCTTGAGACTTTGACCGTCAAGCTGTTGTAATTGTTCTGAAAGCTTTTGCTGCAGTTCCTGCAGCTTTGCTTGCGCCGCTGCTGTTGCCTGCTGAGCGCTTTGTTCGGCTGACAGACATTCCTGGTTGTGTTTATGTGCGCGCAGGGTAGAGTTGTAAATTTCTTCCAGCAGTGCGGCTTTATCAGCCTGTGCTGCTTCAGTTTTTGCAGTTTCAACAGCGCTGCGCTGTTCTGTCAAAGTTAAGAAAGCCGTTCGTGCAGCCGTTTCTTCCGCAAAAGCATTATGCAGCTCCTGAGCCTGCTGCAATTGCAGTTTTGCTGCTGCAAGCTGTGCGGAAGCAGTCTGCAGTGCAGCCGTTTCTTCCTTTTGCCGCTGCAGAAATATTTGTATGTCAGCAAGAAGCTGGTCGTTGTTTTCACATTCGGTGCTGTTCAAAATAAACTGTTGTTGTTGTTTAAGTGCTTTATAATCGTTGTCGATAGCAGTGCTGTGTTCTGCCAGCAGTGCTTCGATACGCCGGTACAGCTCGGTTTTGAAGATCGTTTCCAGAATCGCCTTGCGGTCTTTCGATTCAGCGATCAGAAACCGTCGGAATTCTCCCTGGGGCAACAAAACTATTTGACGGAACTGTTCCGCTTTAAACCCGATAAGTTCTGTAATTTTTTTCGTCACTTCGTCACTTTTTGCGGCCAGCGGTTCCTTGCTGCCGTCAGTAAGGATTTTAAAAAGGGCGGCTGCTGCCGGTACCTTTCGAGTGCCCTCGCCGCGTTGCTTTTTTAATTCCTGCTCGGGAGCTCTCAGTACCTGATAGATATATTCCCCGCTTTTAAAGGTAAATTCTACTTCGGTTTTTTGTTCGGCGGGAGCGTAGTCGCTGCGCAGGTTTTTACTTTCGCGCAGATCGCCGCTGGCGCTGCCGTATAAAGCGAAGCTGATCGCATCTAAAATAGTAGTTTTACCGGAACCGGTCGGTCCGTGGATCAGGAAAAAGTTTTTATCTCCTAAAAGAGTGAAGTCAATAATTTGCTCACCGGCGTAAGCACCAAAGGCCCGCATGGTAAGTTGTAATGGTTTCATGGTCAGGCCTGCCTTTCTGTCTGCACTTCGCTGTTAATAATGTCCGATAAAAGGGATTTTTCACTGTCAGTGAGCTGACGATTGTTGACTTGTGTAAAAAAAGCTTCAAAAAGCTCGGCAGTACCAAGCTTTTTATGATTTACTGCGGCAGTGTCCGCATCGTTGCCACTGTGCAGCCGTGCGTATTCTAAATGCAGGATATTGGGGTAGACCTGTTCCAGCCGGTATTTGGCGTCCAGTATCGGCTGTTCGTCAGTCAGGGTTACCTGCAGATAACAATCATACAATTCCGGCTGCGGCTTGCTGACTAATTCAGAAAAACTGCCGCGCAGACAGGCCAGTTCCCGGCGAGGCTTGAGCTGTACTGTTTCGACAGTAATACTGCCGTCTGCGGCCATATCTACAATATGTACGCCCTTGGACTGCTGGACTTCATTAAAAGAATATTTGAGCAGGGAACCGCTGTAACGTACCTTGCTGCTGCCGTTCTGGCAGGCGTGCAGATGTCCTAAAGCCGCATAATTAAACGGGGCAAAGCAGTCGATGCCTACGGTGGTTGCTCCGCCGATAGCCAAAGGGCGTTCGCTGTCCGGAGATTCCTGCGCTCCTGTCAGAAAGACATGCGCCAGCGCAACCTTACGCGCTGTATCAGGGCTCTGCCTTAACTGGTTGCTTATCTGCCAGCGAACAACATCTTCGTGTGTTTTTAAAGGCTGCCGGAGCAGTTCGGACGCTGCCAGGGGCTCGCCATAAGTCAGCGGTGCAAAATAAACTGGCCCGTAGGTATCATATAATACAACGGGCTGGGTAGAAGGGCTGACTGGCCCGGTGATATAAAGCTTGTTCTGAGATAACAGGCTTTGACCGAAGCCGAGACGGTCGGCATTATCGTGATTGCCGGCGATCATAATGACATTTTTGCCGGCCTCCCGGACTAAACGGCGCAGAACCTCGTCCAGCAGGGTCACTGCCTGTGTCGGCGGTACGGCGCGGTCATAAATGTCGCCGGCGATCAGGACGGCGTCAACATTACTTTCTTTGACCAGGGCGATTAATTCTTCCAGTACTATAGCCTGATCGTCGGTCATATGTAAGCCGTGAAAAATACGGCCCAGGTGCCAGTCGGAAGTATGTAAAAAACGCATGGTTCCTCCTTTATTACTTACGATAAAGCTGCATGATTTCGTGAAATTTTGCTAATCCGCATTCGATACCGTGATCGTGCAGCTTTAAAAGCTGCTGCGGTTTCTGGTCCAGTCTGCCGATCTTTAAAGGTACGGTTGGACGGATGATAACGGCCTTGCCGTCCTGTTCCAGTTGTTCGGCAAAAGCAAGCTGGTCATTATATAGGTCAGGACGTCTGGCCATGGTTTCCCATAATTTAGGATAGTGTTTATAGACGAGGCGCAGCAGATATTGCGGTACCGGGTGTTTTTTACGGTAACCGGCATTACGGGTAAGTACGATAACGAATTTCTGATAACCGTCAGCAATGGATTTGCTGATAGGTATGGGCTCTACTATAGCTCCGTCTAATAATTTATGGCCGCCGATGGTGACGACAGGAGCAAAAAAGGGCAATGAAGCGGATGCGCGCAGCGGCAGAAAATCTTTATCCATATCGCCCTGGGTATACCAGACAGGCTTGCCTGTGATAACATCGGTCGTGCCGACATAAAGCTGTCCGGGATATTTACGAAAAGCTTCATAGTCAAAAGGCAGCAGATTCTGCGGCAGTTCTTTGAGAATGAAGTCAAAACCAAAAAGTGAACGGGTCCTGAGCCAGTTGCTCAGGCTGCAGTAACGTTTATCACCAACATAATTTTGAATGACACGTCTGGTACGCAGCGGCTGCTGTGACATATAGGAAACAATATTGCAGGCACCTGCAGAAACGCCGACAATATGCGGGAAAATAAGTTCTTTCTGCATGAATGCTTCAAAAACTCCGGCGGAAAACATGCCCCGCATACCGCCGCCTTCCAAAACCAGGCTGATACCGCTTACTATCATACATGACACCTCGTAATCAATGATATAAATATTATACACCATTTGTAATGCCAGCGGGAATTTGGGTGGCAGGAAATTGTCTGCCGGCGGCTGATATGTTATGATGAAGTAAATAATGATGCAAGGAAGGTGCGAGCATGAAAAAAGTTGTTGTAATGACTACAGGCGGTACTATTGCCATGAAATATGATCCTGTGACGCAGGGCCTGATCCCGGCTGTCAGTGGTGATGATTTGATCGAAGCCGTCCCGGCACTGCGGGAGATTGCCGAAGTGGAGGTAGTTGAATTTTCCAATGTGCCCAGCGGTCACATAACACCGCAGATGATGTTTGATTTGGCAAAAATGGCTGATCGGTATGCAGAGCGGGAAGACGTCAGCGGCATTGTTGTGACCCACGGGACAGATACACTGGAAGAAACAGCTTATATGTTAGGTTTGGCAGTAAAAACGAACAAGCCTGTCTGTCTTACAGGAGCCATGCGCGGCGCTTCAGAAACAGGACCGGACGGACCGGCAAATATCCTGGCGGCAGTAATGGTCGCTGCCAGCGATGAAGCCTTGGGCAAAGGCGCATTACTTATTTTTAACGATGAGATACATGCTGCTGCAGAAGTTACCAAAACGCATACTACGTCCTGTGCTACATTTCATTCGCCGGGCTGGGGTCCTATAGGGCATATTTATTTTGACAGAGTGGTTTTTCGACGTCAGCCGCTGAATCTTGAAAAAATCTGTCCGGCAGTGCTGGCAGAAGATGTCTGTTTGCTGAAAACCTATGCGGGGATGGATGCGTATTTATTTAAAATGCTGGCGGAAAAGCCGGTACAGGGATTGATAGTTGAAGCTTTAGGCTGCGGGAATGTGCCGCCGGCAGTTAAGGAAGGTATCGAATATGTGCGGAGCAGGGATATTCCTGTAGTTTTGGCTTCACGTGTTCATACGGGGCGTGTAGTTCCGGCGTACAGTTATTTTGGCAGCGCCAGGTCAATGGAAGCAAGTAAGATCATTCTGGGCGGGGAACTAACAGGACAGAAAGCCAGAATAAAGCTGATGCTGGCTTTGGGACTGACGAAGGATAATGAGGAACTGCGCAGATTTTTTGATAACTGAGCGGAATTTGCAGTTAAATGGAAAACGATAACTAATAATTAAAAAACTTTGCGTTTATGCTTAAAATTGGTGTAAACGCAAAGTTCTTTGTTTTTTTGGAACAGAAATTTGTGATGTGGGGGGGTACATGTTATAATAATCGTACTTGAAAAGTAGAAAGAGAGAGTGCAGAGATGAAGGAGCAACATGATATTTTGACGGGTATGCTGAATTGTACCGAGGCTGCATCAATTTTGTTAGCAATGACGACATCACTGGCCGATGAAAATGCTTTAAAAGAGCTGTTACAGAAACAAGGTTACAAATTTGCTGTTACGGAACTTGGCGGCGATGCATCTAAAAGCGAATTTAGAGAAAAAATGACACGGTCAATTATTGGAGCCTGTCTCAACTGTAGTGTTATTTCAAAAACTGCGCAGGAGATACATGCGGTATTACATGCAGCAGCTGATGCAAAATCTGGTTATTCCCAGAACCTGCTTCAGGCCAATATTTCGTGTAAGGTTGCGATTGTAAGAGGAAATGGATGGATTGCCGTAACTTTTTATGGAGATTCAGCGGCGCATTATATCACTAATCATAAACGCATGGGTTTTGGCATTATGCATATATAGAAAAGTTTGAAAATATTTAACAAATAATTGACAAATCGATTTTTTGTGTTATTATAAAAGCGTAGAGAATATGAGAGCTTTACCAAGAGAGTATTTGAGAGTTTTCAAAATAGTTTATTACAACTGCATAGTGGTGACGGAGTGATAGTGATTCTATTACTTCGTCTTTTTTTTTTTAAGCATGTTTCAATGACGGACAAGGCACCGGTAAAAACCGGTTAGGATAAAGTCTTGTGAGTGTGCGAGTGTTTGGCATTAATTTTCCTGATTGGCAATTGCAAAGTGGTGAAAGAGAGATGGAGATGATTCTGTTTCTCTATTTTTTTTACCATAATTTGGTTATCCGGAAACCGACAGTTGATACGCCAGGAAAGAAAAGTTTGAAAGGGGTTTGAAGCAATGAATGTTTATGCGTATGCAGGATTTTCTTACTTGTTCACTGCGGCTATTTCGCTGTTTATGATTGGCGTAGTGGTATTGCTCAATAAATTGATGGGCAATAATAATTCTAATGGAGAAGGGATGGAATAACGATGGAAATGAGTCTAGTCGCAACATTGTTTCCTGGTATTGCCAGTTTATTTGTGCAAGATCCTGTAATCGCCTGTGCGCGTATTTTTATGATAATTTTCGGTTTTATTCTGGCTTATCTGGGCTTTAAGAGAACCTTAGAGCCTTTGATCATGGTACCGATGGGTGTTGGTATGATTTGTATCAACTGCGGCGTACTTTTTTTAGACGGCGGTAAGCTTGGCACTTTGTTTTTGGATCCGCTCGTTTCAGAACCGGGCGCATTGATGAATATCATGCAGATCAATTTTTTGCAGCCGATCTATAATTTGACCTTCAGCAACAGTCTGGTAGCCTGTCTGGTTTTTATGGGCATTGGGGCTATGTGTGAAATTGGTTTTATTTTGGCTAATCCGTGGACTTCCATCATTATTGCTATTTTTGCCGAAGCAGGTACCTTTGTTACGCTTATTCTGGGTGTGAATCTTGGATTGACTCCACCGGAAGCTGCTGCTGTAGCTTCGATCGGCGGTGCTGATGGGCCGATGGTTCTGTTTACTTCCTTGATGCTGGCTCCGGAACTGTTCGTCCCGATTTCCGTTATTGCTTATCTTTATTTAAGCCTGACTTATGCAGGCTATCCGACATTAGTAAAAATGCTGGTGCCTAAAAAATATCGTGGTATCGATATCATTTTTGATGCTCCTGAAATTCCGAAAACCAAAAAATTTATTTTTATTTTAGTATGCTGTGCTTTGTTATGTATTTTATTGCCGATGGCGGCGCCGTTGATCATGTCCTTCTTCCTGGGTATGACGATCAAAGAAGCTGAAATCGTTCCGTATCAGGATCTGCTGGAAAACGTTATCCTTTATGCTGCTACTTTGATGCTGGGTCTTTTGCTTGGCACTTTATGCGAAGCCTCTACCCTGCTTAATCCCAAAGTTGCACCGCTGATCATTCTTGGTGTGGTAGCTTTGGCAGTATCAGGTGCTGTTGGTGTTTTAGGCGGCTGGATAGTTTACAAATTCAAAAAAGGAAATTTCAATCCTGTTGTTGGTATTGCCGGTATTTCCTGTGTGCCGACTACTGCTAAAATCGCTCAGCATATAGCTGAAGATGAAGATCCGTTCGCCGTAATAATGCCGGTGGCAATGGGGGCTAATATCGGCGGCGTTATCGTCTCGGCAATTGCCTGCGGCGTCTTCATTTCGACGATCCACCTGGTTAAGTAAAATTTGAGACGGGGCAATAAAGATGGTAGAAATAAAGAAGATACTGCACAATAAAATATATTATTATGAGCAGTTGGATTCTACTAATCTGAAAGCGCTGGAGCTTGCAAAGCAGGGGGCAGCAGAAGGTACAATTGTTATTGCCGCAAGGCAGACTGCCGGACGAGGACGAATGCGGCGGAAATGGGAATCACCGGAGGGGAAGGGATTGTGGTTTTCCATGATCCTCAGACCAACGATAGCTGCCGAATACTGCGCCCAAATAACGCTGCTGACAGCCGTTGCTGCGGTGAAAGCTTTGCAGGTGCTAACTGATAAAAAATTTTCTATAAAATGGCCCAACGATATCATGCTGGACGGTAAAAAAGTCTGTGGTATTTTAGCAGAAATGGCACTGACTGCTGATGGCAGTATCGAGTACGCCGTTGTTGGCATTGGTATCAACATAAATATGTCTTCTGAAGATTTCGGAGCCCAGCTAGAAGCTACAGCCACTTCTCTTTATCTGGCAACGGGCATCGAATACGAGCATGAACAGGTCCTCAAGGCGTTTCTGGATGAATTCGATCTGCTTTACTCTCACTGGCACTGCTGCGGTTTTGCTTTGATCAGGCAGGACTGGCTGGACTACAGCTGTACACTGGGTCATAAGGTTACAGTAAGGGATAATGATACAGAGATTTATTCCGGAGTGGCGGAAGACATGGATGATTATGGGAGTTTGCTTGTACGAAATGCTGCGGGAAAAATCGAAAGCTTCGATTTTGGTGAAATAAGCATCCGTAGCTGCTGAGGTTGCAGTAAAGGGAGGGACTGAGAGATGGAAGCGTTTTTACAGGGTGAAAGTGTTAAAAGCGTAGGCGTAGCGGCAATGCTGCTGGCGCTAACACGTACGCTGAAGGACGAGGAAACGGCTAAAAGAGCGCTGACTGAAGTTGGTCATAAATTTGTAGTGACAGAGGTCGGCGGCAAAACTTCTTATGATGATTTTCACGAAAAGGTGAACAGGGCCGTAATTGGGGCCAGTCTCAATTCTGGAATCATTGAAAAGACGGCTAATGATATTCACGCTTTGATTCACGCTACGGAGGAAGCTAAAAAAGGTATTTTAGTCAGCGTTTCTTCCAGCGCCAGTCTGGCGCTGAAAATAGCGGTTGTACGTGATGATGGCTGGCTGGCGGTGGCATTGTTCGGTAAATCGGCACTGCATTATATGACTAATCATGAACGGGCCGGTTTGGGAGTTATGCATATATAGATCCGGGTGAAAGTAAATAGTGGTGAATGAGAGAATGAAGGCGCAGTTTGCAGCTGTGCTTTGTTCTCTCTTTTTTTATCCGGGTTCGGTATATATGAAGCAGTTTTGTAATAAGAAAGGAGAGAATGTAATGGAGCTTAAAGGTATTACGCGTGAGTGGGACTCTTTAAAGAAAGATGCTGCGGCAAGAGCTGCCTCAGCTGCCCCTTACGTCAAAGAAGGAAAAATCGTTGATGCCAAAGATGCAGTCGCTTTACTGGAGGCTGTTATCAAACCCGGTGATAAGGTCAACATCGAGGGCAACAACCAGAAACAGGCCGATTTTCTGGCGAAAACACTCTGCCAGGTAGATCCTGGTAAGGTGCATGATCTGCACATGGTACAGTCTGTTTTGACCTTGCCTGAACATCTGGATGTTTTTGAAAAAGGTATCGCTAAAAAGCTGGATATGTCCTTTTCCGGCCCGCAGGCAGGCCGAATTGCCGAATTTTTAAAAGAAGGCAAATTGGAGCTGGGAGCTATCCATACTTATTTGGAACTGTATGGACGTTATTTTGTTGATTTGACTCCGCGTGTCGCATTGATTGCGGCAACGAAGGCTGATCGCCATGGCAATCTGTTTACAGGTTTCAGCACTGAGGATACTCCGGCGATCGTAGAAGCGACTAAATTCCGTCAGGGTATCGTTATTGCGCAGGTCAACGAGATCGTAGACGAGCTGCCGCGCGTTGATATCCCCGGTGATTGGGTCGATTATGTTATTCAATCTCCGAAACCGTTTTACATCGAACCGCTCTTTACACGTGATCCGGCACTGATTACTGATGCTCAGGTTTTAAAGGGCATGATGGCGATCAAAGGTATCTATGGCGAGTATGGTATTAAAAGCCTGAACCATGGTATCGGTTTTGATACGGCTGCAATCGAGCTGCTGTTACCGACTTATGGTGAGGAGCTGGGATTGAAAGGCAAGATCTGCACCAATTTTATTTTGAATCCGCATCCTTCGATGATCCCGGCTATTGAAAGCGGTTGGGTCGAATCGATCCACTGCTTCGGCGGTGAATTGGGAATGGATGAGTATGTAGCTGCCCGCAGTGATATTTTCTTTGTCGGGCCGGATGGTTCGATGCGTTCAAACCGTGCTTTTTCTCAGACGGCAGGACATTATGCTATTGATATGTTTATCGGCGGCACACTGCAGATCGATCCTTATGGCAACAGTTCTACAGCTACGGCTAACCGTGTGGCAGGCTTCGGCGGCGCTCCGAATATGGGCTGCGACCCGAAAGGGCGTCGTCATTCTTCCGAAGCATGGCTTAAATGCGGTGAAGAATATGGCGTTAAAGAAGCAATGTGGGGACCTGTACACCGCGGCAAACGCCTGGTCGTACAATTGGCCGAAACCTTCCGTGAAAAACTGGCGCCTGGCTTCGTAGAGGAACTGGATGCTTTTGCTTTGGCTAAAAACGCTAATCTGCCGATTGAACCGGTTATGATCTACGGCGATGACCTGACTCATATCATTACCGAGGAAGGTATCGCATACCTGCATAAATGCAGAAATATGGAAGAACGTACTGCCGCTATCCGCGGTATCGCAGGCTTTACCGAAGTCGGTATGAAGGCTGATCCGAAAGAGACCCTGCGTCTGCGTGATCTTGGCGTGATCAAGACTGCCGATGATCTTGGTATTGATATGAGCAGAGCTAACCGTTCCATGCTGGCGGCTAAAAACGTACATGACCTGGTCGTTTGGTCTAAAGGTCTGTATAATCCGCCTGCTAAATTCAGAAACTGGTAAGAGGAGGAGATTAACGTGGCATTACAGGTTTTGGAATTTGAATTTAAATCTGCTGCAACACAGGAAATCGCTAAGGAATGGTCGCATCTTGGTGTAACCGGTTCCGGCGATTTGGAAGTACTTATGGAAAAGAAAGCTTTGAACGGCGGCGTTAAAGCCAAAGTAGTTACTCCTGTTAAAGGCTTTGATGCGGTTTGGGAAAAAATGCTCGGAAAATTTGTAACTGATACAGGTGTTGGCAATGTAAGTATCGAGATCAACGATGATAACGCCACCCCGATCGTTGTTTATATGAGATTACGCCAGGCACTGGCAGAAGCTACTGCAAAGGAGGCTGAATAATTATGAAAAACTGGACTGAACTTGAAAACAGCAGCTTCTTTGACGCTAATGCCCGTGAACGTGCTTTGGGCATGGTCGACAAAGGGACCTTTACGGAGTTTTTAAATCCGCTGGATCGTTATTGCAGCCCGCATCTGCCGGTACTTGGGACTGCTGTGGAATTTGATGACGGTACTGTCTGCGGCGTTGGTTTGCTGGGCAAGCATCCTGTTTTTGTAGTATCAATGGAAGGGAAATTTATTGGCGGCGCTATTGGCGAGGTCAATGGCGGTAAAATGGTCGCAACTATTCGCCTGGCATTGAAGGCGGCTGCTGACATTAAAGCTAAATATCCTGAAGAATATGCTGCAAGACGTCCGCTGGTCGCGGTTTCTTTTGAAACCGGCGGCGTACGTCTGCACGAAGCCAATGCCGGACTTCTGGCCCATGCCGAAGTAATGGATGCCTTCCAGGACTGCCGCGGTATCGTTCCGGTAGTAGCGGTAGTTGGCAGTAAAGTCGGCTGCTTTGGCGGTATGGGCTTTGTAGCTGCAGCTACCGACGTCATTGTGATGAATGAAGAAGGGCGTATCGGCCTGACTGGTCCGGAAGTAATCGAACAGGAAATGGGCAAAGACGAATTTGACGCTTCCAACAAGGCTTTGGTTTACCGGACAACCGGCGCTAAACATAAATATATCATTCAGGATTGTAACTATCTTGTTGAAGATAAAATCGGTGAGTTCCATAAAACTCTGGCTGAAGTGGCTGAGATACCAATGGCTGAGATCGAAAAAATGCGCCGTATCGGTTCTCTGAAGCTGGTACAGGAACAGCAGGAGCTGGTGAAGCTTGTTGGAGATATGCAGCCGAAGGATTCGATGGATCTGTGGAAATATTTCGGTAATGAAGATCCGGCAGCTTTGCCTGAGATGACGACAGCGGAATTCCTTAAAGTAGTAAAACGCAGAGTACGCAGTTAAGGAAAAGGAGGAATATGAACATGGAAGAATTGGACAACACTATGATAGGTCGCGGACGCGATGCTATTGATATGATCATCGATAAAGATTCCTTCCAGGAAAATATCATTGACGGTTACAGCTTCGATCCTGATTATGGCCCCGGGTCTGTTGTCGGTACTGCTAAGCTGAACGGCAAACCGACTACGATCATCGCTAATGATGCGATGGCGTTTAACGACAGATTTCCTGTTGTTTTCGGCGGTGTCATCGGACTTGAGGAAGGTTATAAGATGGCAACGGCAGTTTATCGGACTATGGAAGCCGATAAGGATAAACCGCTGCCTGAGAAACGCGCTATCGTTTTGATAGTTGATACTCCTGGTAACGGTCCCGGCAAAATGGAAGAAATCGCCGGTATGAATAAATCCACAGGCGGTTATCAGCTGGCTTTAGCCGAAGCACGCAAAGCAGGACATCCAATCGTGGCCATGGTCATTGGCCGCGCAATTTCCGGAGCTTTCCTGTGCCATGGTTTGCAGGCCGACCATATTCTGGCCCTTTCCAAAGATTTCGGCACCATGATCCATGTTATGCCGCTGACCTCCATTGCCAGGATCACGAAAATGGATATCGAACGGTTGGAAGAGCTTTCTACCAGCAATCCTGTTTTTGCAGCCGGTGTAGATTTCTTCTACAAACTGGGCGGCGTACAGGAAATTGTCAATCAGGTAGAAGATATGCGGGAAGTAATTATCCGGCATATCGATGAGGTTGCTAAATTAAAGGCTGAAGGGAAAGGCGAACTGCTCGGTCCCTGGGGCAGAGGTATTCTGGGCAATGAGCGGGGCGGACGGACACATAGAATGGAAGCTATTGCCAAGGTCAATGCAGAATTTGCTGCAGTTGCCGATAAATATATCAACGCGTAAGGAGATTGCAGATGAACAGCTTGCTTCAGGAAATAAGCCTGCTGGTCGAAGATTTCGGTTCTGCTCCCAAACTGGAGGAGATGCCGAAGCGTACTTTGGCGGATAAAGGCATTGCCGGGCCGACGGCGGCTCATGTGATTGAAGATGTTCATACGCCTTTGAATCTTGCTTATCTTACCTTTACAACGGGAACATCGGCTTTTCAAAATATCGTCGGAGTTACCTATGCTGAATTGCCGGCACGCATCAGAGCTTCGGTCAGGATCTTAGAGCGCGCTGGACTAAAGCGCGGCGATAAGCTGCTTGTTACTTATCCGCCGCTGGTAAATGTTTTTTCAGGGCAGGCTTTAAAAGATTTTGGTTTGAAATGGTCGTTTTTAGTGCGCTCCAGCCGTGATGCCTTTCTGGCAGCGCTGTATAAAGAGAGGCCTGCAGCTGTGGTGGGTGAGTCTGCGTTTTTACGGGCGGCACTGACAGATGCTAAAAATATGGGCGTTGCTGAAGATCTGCCTAAAGGAGTAAAGCTGTTGACTGCCGGTACGCCTCTGGATCTGGAGTTGCTGCCGGTGGCGCAGGAACTTCTGCAGGCGGAAGTACATGATTTATACGGCTGCCAGGAAATAGGCTGGCTGGCTATGGACGGTATCCCTGTCAGGGACGATATCGAACTGACACCGGCGGCCATCAGGGGCGGACAGCAATATTATGAGCTGATAGCAGGCGGCCTGCCGATGGGTGACAGTTTTCCGTGTTCAGAGTCGGGACATGTCTGTAATAAGGCCGGTAAGATTATTACTTACCGCCGGGAACGGACTTATCCGGAGTATGAAGTGATCGTAAAAGCTACTACTCTGGCCTCAGCCGTTACCTTAAACAGGGTGGCCCGCAGTATTTTGAGGATTAAAGGCCGGATCGTCAAGGTCAGTCCTGAAGTACAGGTCAATGCCGAACAAACAATATTGGAACTGCGGGGCGATCCTATATCAGGAATTGAAATACCTTCTGTTACAATCACCGGGCCTGTACAGACGGAATTTTTCGACACTATGGTACAGGCGCAGCTTGATTATCAGCAGAACAGTAAGGCGGATCCCGTATGGACAAAACGCAGTTAAAAAGGCATGACCTGGTTTATCCGAGCAGTATCGGCAGGGCAAGGCTGAAACAAGTGTTTTTAAACGAGCTGACTGGGGAAAAGGCATTTTTAGCGGCGGATATTTTCCGCGCTGACAGCGTTATTCCCGGAATAGTCAGACGTGCGGAAGTACTTTCGGCAGACGTGATACCGTTGGGCTTTGTGCATCCGCAGCTATGTGAGGGACGGCGTTTACGCCTGACAGCAGAGCTGGAGGTAGGCGAAGCAGTTAAATTGAAACGGCCTTATGAGCTTGCGGCAGCTGAATTTAAAGTATCTACGAATTGTCTGGCAGCGGCGCAGGCGGCATGCAGCTATGCGGCAGAGAGGCGGCTGAAACTGGGAATTTTAGGTTCGGCCGGGTTGGAAATAGCTACCGGTTTACCTTTTACCAACAGCGAATCTGATCTTGATCTGTTGATAACGGGATTGTCTTTGCAGCAGCTGCAGGAGGTATATACAGAACTGCAGGCCATTGGAAAGAAGTTTCAGGTAGACATTGATCTGGAAACGGAGCTTATTAATGGCTATGGTATTAAGGCGGCTGAATTATTTCAGCCGACACAGACAGTTTTAGGCAAGAGTTTACAGGATGTACAAATATTAAAGAAAAAGACAGTTGTGGAAATACTGTCACAGGAGGCATAAATCATGGAAATTAAATCTCGCGTACCCGGTAAAATCGTTCGCTTTGAAAAACAAATAGGCGACAGCGTTGAAGTAAAAGACGTACTGATAGTAATGGAAGCAATGAAAATGAAACAGCTGGTACCTTCCCCGGTAGCCGGAGTAGTCAAAGAATATAAAGTGCAGCCCGGCGACCGCGTAAGTGCCGGTCAGGTTATTGCCGTAGTTGAATAAGTAAATTTTTACCGTTGCCTTTAGTTGTTTCGCTCCCCTTGAGTGGGGAGCGATAATAAAAAATTGTACTAAGGTGGTGTAATCTCATGATTATTTATGGTGTTGCGTTATTAGCATTTTGTTTTTTAACAGGTAATTACATTGGCGATATTTTAGGCGCGCTTCTGGGTGTTAAAGCTAATGTCGGCGGGGTTGGTTTTGCTATGCTGCTGCTGATTATTCTTACCAATAAAGGTATAGATGCAGGCTGGCTTGATAAAAAGGGTCAGGAGGGTATCGCGTTCTGGAGTGCCATGTATATTCCCATCGTTGTGGCTATGAGTTCCATTCAGGACGTTGTCGCCGCTTTATCCGGCGGAACGATCGCTGTATTGGGCGGAGTACTGGGCGTAGCCCTCGGCTTTGTCTTTATTCCTATTTTAAGAAAATTTGGTGCATAGTCATAAAAAGAATGGGAGGCGTTTTATATGGATTTCGCAGCAATGTTCATTAAACTTATTACTAAAAACGGATTAGTTGCGGCTTTTATTATCATCGGTATCACTACCTGGATTGCCTATAAAATCGGCGGTTTGACCAAGGGACGTATCCATGGCTCCGCAATTGCGATCTTCTTCGGTCTGATTCTGGCATATATCGGCGGTGTAGTCGGCGGCGGTCATAAAGGTTTGGCGAGCATTCCGATGTTTGCCGGCGTTGGTGTTATGGGCGGAGCTATGTTCCGTGATTTTGCCATCGTTTCCACTGCTTTTGGCGCTGACCTGCGTGAAATCAAAAAAGTTGGTCTTGTAGGTGTACTTTCGCTTATTTTTGGCTTATTGACTTCCTGGGTAGCAGGTGTGGGTGTGGCTTATGCCATGGGCTATACTGATTCTGTAAGTCTGGTAACCATCGGCGCCGGTGTGGCAACCTTTGTTGTAGGACCTGTAACAGGGGCTTCACTGGGCGCGTCTTCTGAGGTTATAGCCATCAGCATCGCAGCCGGCGTTGTTAAATCTGTTCTGGTTATGATTCTGACTCCATTTGTTGCTAAATTTGTCGGACTTGATAATCCTCAGTCCGCCATGATCTATGGCGGCTTGATGGGTACTACTTCCGGTACGGCTGCCGGTATGGCCGCAGTCGATCCCAAACTGGTTCCGTATGCGGCAATGACAGCTACATTCTATACCGGTTCCGGTTGTCTGGTATTTCCGTCAATTCTGTATTTTGCAACAAAAGCTATTTTTGGTTAAGTAATGATCCCGGCAGAAAGCAGGTGCAGCGATGTATGATCACCAAGCTAAAAAATTAAATGAGCAAGGTACGTTTAAAGAAATAGTAGTCGAGATATCAGCCCGCCAGCTTTCTGCTAAATCTGAAACTTTACGGCAAATGAGTATGTTTTTGACGCAGGCGGTTTTTATGGAGGTTTGCGTCCATCCAAAACCAGGCTTAGTCACCCGTCATGGCGGCGGTGCTCATACAGATATGAGTATTTTGACTTTTGCTGCCGGTTCTGCGGTTTTGGCAAAAGCTTTCAGTGATTTACAGATTTTAGGGATGAAGCATAATGGAAATTATCAGGAGTTATTTGGAAAGGTAAGACGTTACGGCGTCAGTGCGGAGCAGGAGCTGCTGCGCGTGACGAAAGGAGTCAATACCCAAAGAGGCATTTTATTTGCCGGTGGGCTATTGGCTGCTGCCGCAGGGGCTGCCATGAATAAAGGTCTGGACAGTAAAGCACTGTGCTCTATCGTGGCAGAAATGACGCAGGGGCTGACAGAGAATGAGCTGGCTGGACTGCAGGCAGACCGGCCTTTGACGGCAGGAGAAAGATTATATCAGGCTTATGGTATCACGGGTATCCGCGGCGAAGTGGAAGCAGGATTTCCCAGTGTACGACAGAACGGGTTGCCCGGCTTAAAGGAAGCGTTTGCCAAAGGCGCTGGACTGAACGATGCTTTGGTTCATGCTTTGGTTCATTTAATGACGGTTGTGCAGGATTCTAATGTCATCTGGCGCGGCGGTTATGCGAAGCTGCCGTTTGTACAGCAGCGTGCCAGAGATATTTTGGCGCAGGGAAGTATTTTTACTGATTCTGGACGCCGGCTGCTGGCAGAAAGTGAAGAACTTTTCAGGAATGAACGGATCAGTCCCGGCGGCAGTGCCGATCTGTTGTCTGTTACGGCTGCGTTATATTTAGTTGAAAACAAGGAATTCCCCGTTGCGATTATTTAGGACAGGTCGCAGGGGAAAGATTAGATAGATGTTTACTGCTTCCGGCATAGAAGGTGTGATTATGCCATTCCTCCATCAAGCAAAATAAGGCCCGCTAAAAGGGCCTTATTTTGCTGTTACAACCAGAAAAGAGGTGCGGTATGGAATTTGTTTTGAAAGCACTGGAAGGTCTTTTCAGTATAGTTTTTATCATTGGTATCGGTTTTGTGTTAAGCAGACGCGGCTGGTTTGACGAGTACAGCAGCGCATTGATCGCCAGGCTGGTGACTGCTGTGTCATTGCCTCTTTATATGATCGTCAGTATCAGTAAAAATTTTGATCATAATAAACTGGTTGCCATGGCGCCTGATCTGCTGCTGCCGATATGTTCCATGCTGCTGGCTTTTGGTGTCGGTACAATAGCTGCTCACGTTTTTAAAATAAAAAAAGAACGGCGCGGCATTTTCTGTACTAATTTTTTTATTGCTAATACCATGTTTATTGGTCTGCCGGTCAACCTGGCTCTGTTTGGTGAAAAAAGTATCCCGGCAGTAATGCTTTATTATATGGTCAATACAACCTTTTTCTGGACACTTGGTGTACATAATATTGTGCAGGATACTCTGAGTGATACAAAGAATAAACCAGCGTTTTTTTCTCCGGCAGCACTGAAGAAAATTTTTTCTCCGCCACTGGTCGGCTTCATTGTCGGTATCATTTTAGTCTTGCTGGACTGCAGGCTGCCGTCTTTTTTGATGAACAGCTTCCAATATATAGGTAATTTGACGACGCCTTTATCGTTGGTTTTTATTGGCATCGAGATGAGCAAGATCCCGTTGGGAGAAATCGGTTTCGATAAAGATCTGCTGCTAGGCGTTGCCGGACGTTTTCTGGTTTGTCCAGTATGTGTTTTGGTTCTGATACCGTTTCTGCCTGTAACGACGCTGTCAGCACAGGTTTTTACTATGCAGGCGACCATGCCGGCGATGACACAGATGGCGATCGTAGCTAAAACTTATGGCGCGGATTCTGCTTATGCGGCGACTTTAAGCTTTTTAACGGTGCTTTTAGGTATTGTTGTCGTACCGTTGTATATGATGCTGGTTAATATGTATATATAAGTAAGAGGTGATTGAATGAACACAGTAACAGATGTAGCTGCCCATATCAAACAGATCTGGAGCAGCAGCGCGTTTATGAATTTGCTGAAGATAGAGATCGATGAGATCCACTGCGGCGGTGCGACGGTAAAGATGCCGATAGATTTTGACATCCATACCAATCACTGGCTGGGTGTGCACGGTGGTGCTTTGGCGGCATTAGCCGATGCAGTTATGGGCATTACCGGAGCCAGTGTCGGCGAGGTTGTGCAGACATTGAGCTTCAATATCAATTTTATCAGCAATCTGCCAGGGACGGGGACGGCGATCGTTAAAAGCCAGGTCAAACACCATGGGCAGACAACTATGGTCATTATGGCTGAAATGACAGACGAACAGAATAATCTACTGGCTGCTATCACGACGACTATGTTTATCGCCGGACATTTTAATGAAATACCCAGAGAATGGTAATGAGGGTATGAAATATTAGATAACAAATAAAACCGTAGCTGTGATCCAAAACAGTACGGTTTTATTTTATGCAGACACAAGATGAATTTAGTTAAGTTTTCTACAATAATTTACTGCGAAGCGGGCGTTAAATATGTTACAATTAATATATCTAAGCTGATGTAAAATTTTATTGCAGATAGGAGAATGGATATGCAGCAGGATATGATCGTAATTTTAGATTTGGGGAGCCACGAAAACACAATGGTGGCTCGCGCCGTAAGGGAACTGGGTGTTTACAGCGAGATCAAACCCCATGATATCACAGCAGCAGAACTGAAAGCGCTGCCTAATGTTAAAGGTATCATCATCAACGGGGGAGAAAACAATATTATCGACGGTCAGCCGATCGACGTGGAAGCAGCTGTTTATCAGTTTGGCGTGCCGGTAATGTCTGTAGGCCATACTTTGGCTAAAGTAGAAAATCTGCCTGCCTGGCCGGAACATACAGCTATGCTGGAAGTGCTCAAAAAATTTGTTTTTGATGAGTGCCATGCTACAGCTAACTGGAATATGAAAAATTTCATCAATGACCAGATCGAACTGATCAAAAAACAGGTCGGCGATAAAAAAGTTCTGCTGGCTTTGTCCGGCGGTGTCGATTCTTCTGTTGTAGCAGCGCTTTTGATCAAAGCTATCGGCTCGCAGCTGACCTGCGTGCATGTTAACCATGGTCTGATGCGTAAAGATGAGTCTGAAAGCGTCGTCAGAGTTTTCAGAGATGAACTGAAAGCTAATCTTGTCTATGTTGATGCCAGCGAACGTTTCCTCTCTAAACTGGCAGGTGTAGCTGATCCGGAAGCCAAAAGAAAAATTATCGGCGCCGAATTTATCCGTGTTTTTGAAGAAGAAGCACGTAAACTGGACGGTATCGAATTCCTGGGACAGGGCACTATTTATCCTGACGTAGTAGAATCCGGCACTAAAACAGCCAAGAGCGTTAAAAGCCATCATAATGTCGGCGGACTGCCTGAAGATCTGCAGTTCAAGCTGGTTGAACCTTTGTATCAGCTTTTTAAAGACGAGGTACGTGCCTGCGGTATCGAACTGGGTTTGCCGCACAGTATGGTTTACCGTCAGCCGTTCCCCGGACCGGGACTTGGCGTAAGATGCCTGGGCGCTATAACTAAAGAGCGTCTGGAAGCAGTGCGTGAAGCTGACGCTATTTTGCGTGAAGAATTCGCCAATGCCGGATTAGATAAAAAAGTATGGCAGTATTTTACCGTTGTACCCGATTTTAAATCCGTCGGTGTACGCGATAACGCCAGAACCTTCGAGTATCCTGTGATCATCCGTGCGATCAATACCGTTGACGCCATGACGGCAACTATCGAAGAACTGGACTGGCCGATCCTGCACAAAATCACCAACAGGATTCTGGCTGAAGTCAAAAACGTCAACCGCGTCTGCTATGATTTGTCGCCCAAACCGAACGCCACTATCGAGTGGGAATAAATTAAAATAGGCTTTTGAGTCCCGAAAAACCTTGATAATACTTGAAAAAATAATTTGTATAGCACAAGATAAGCCATTTATATGTGTAGTGACAAAATCCATAAGAAAAGGTCTTATTGAACCAACAGTGTTCAATAAGACCTTTTCTTATGGATTTTCTATCTTGAATGACGTCTTTGAAGATAGTATAATGAAAACAATGTTAACAATGCCATAACTGAGCAAGAAGGAGGCAGAAAATATAGCTGTCTGTTACGACAAACTTTGGAAATTAATGATTGATAAAAGATTAACAAAACACAGCTTTGCGAAAAGACGAAGATTACAACTAACGCAATGGCGAAACTCGAGAGAAATGAAGATGTGCGAGTGGAGACACTTGTGAAGATTTGCAATGTGCTGAATTGCGATTTTATAATTTGGATATGATAATTTCTCTTGGATATAGAATTAAATCATCCGTAGCTACAAAATTTAGAAAAGAGGCTACATAGCGATTTAAAAAGTATAAGATTAAGGGCTTTACCAATGTAATAGCACATGGGTTGCTCTATTGCATACAAAGACAAAGGAAAAGAGGACGTGGAGTATGTCAAAACTCAATATAGACCAACAGACAATAAGACAGTTGTTTTCTGATAAGAAAGCCGATTTTTTGATTCCGGATTATCAAAGACCGTATGCATGGGGCGAGAATGAGTGTCAGACATTATGGGATGACATCTTTACATTTGCTTTTCCAGATAACGACTATTCAAAGTTTGACAGCGATAGTGACGAATATTTCTTGGGGCCTATCGTAACTTTCAAAAATGAGAATGCAAAGCTTGAAGTAATTGATGGACAGCAGAGGCTTACCACATTAATGTTGTTGATCCGTGCGTTTTACTCTAAGTTTGAGAATATGAAAGATGAAAATTCAAGAAGTACAAGAGAAATCATCGAGAAATGTATTTGGAAGACTGATGAATTTGGTAAGCCTAATATGAATCGTTTAAAAATTGATTCTGAGGTATCTACTGACGATGATAAAGATGAGTTTATAAATATTTTAAAAAGTGGAAGAGTTGATTCTTCAATGAAGAGTAGATATGCAGATACATATCGTTTCTTCGAGATAAAAATTCATGATTTCTTGAGTGATTATCCTTCCTATTTTGCCTATTTGCCAACGAGAATTTTGAACAACTGTATTTTGTTACCGATCGAAGCAGAATCACAGGATACTGCACTGCGTATCTTTTCAACATTGAATGATAGAGGAAAGCCGTTGGCTGATACTGACATTTTCAAAGCACAGTTATATAAGTATTACTCCACAAAGGGAGAAAAAGATAATTTCATTTCCAGATGGAAAGCATTGGAACTGATATGTGATTCTATTTTTAGTACGACTACTGGTTCTCCTATGGATGAATTATTTACAAGGTATATGTATTTCCTTCGTGCTAAGAACGGTATAAGATCGACGACTACTGAAGCCTTAAGAAAATTCTATGAGCGAAATAACTATTTGATTTTGAAGAGTGATGTCGCACTGTCGGATTTGGAGTCACTTGCAGCATTCTGGGATTCCATTGTAAAACAGTCTACTGCGTTCTCAGAAAGAAACTTAAAGTTATTATTTGTGCTGAATTATGCACCTAACGGTATGTGGACATATTTCTTGTCAGTATATTTTATGACAAATAGGGATGCTGATGGTAATCTGGAAGAAACAAAACTTTATGATTTCTTAAATAAAATGATTGCCTTTATATGGGCGTATGCAATTATCAGACCAGGCGTAAATGCTCTGAGAACACCAGTGTATCCGGAAATGATAAATATTGTAAATGGTAAAGATATTGCATTTACAGATTATCTGTTGGATGAGAAGGAAGTAACCGCAGCGATCGAAAACTACGTGTTTACGAATGGTCGACCTATCACTCGTTCGATGCTTGCGTGGTGGATGTACCAAGATGAAGACCAAGTATTGATAGACGGTGCGCAGAAACTTGAAATAGAGCATATATTTGCTCGCAAACGTCAAGAGAACGAGAAGACGCTTAAGGATAAAAATAACCTCGAAAAGCTTGGGAATAAAGTGCTTCTGGAAGAAGGAATTAACATTCGTGCTTCTGATTACCGTTTTTCGGACAAGATTAAATATTACAAAGGATTCACTACAGATAGCGGCAAAAAGAAGGTTGCCACAAAGGATAATGAGCTTCTTACTATGGCAAATACGATGACGGATTATACAGAGCAGGATATTGTGGATAGAACAGCAAATATCTATCAGAGTTTTATTATGTTTGTAAAAAAGAATAACCTGTTTAAGTGATGTAGCAGGGAAAGAAAATGTTTATATTTTGATTACTAATAGGAAGACTATTGAAAGGATTGTATTTGCCCACTGATTTAGGGGATTTCTAAGGATATCAGAAGTACTTATTTATTTTAATGCTGTTATAAGATATCAAGAATAGTAAAGAAGGTGTTTTATGGAAAATTTGCAAAGAATCGCGCTTTTAATTGATGCAGATAACACTCAGTTGGCAAAGTTGGAGGATGTTATACAGGAAATATCTACACATGGCCGTATCGTTGTAAAAAGAGCGTATGGTAATTGGAGAAAAGATACATTAAAAAACTGGGAAAATGAGCTGAAACGTTTAGCGATAAAAGCGGAGCAGCAGTTTGACTATGTTTCTGGTAAAAATACAACTGATATGGCGTTGGTAATCGATACAATGAATTTGCTGCATAAAGGTATTTATGATGCATTTGTTATCGTTGCCAGCGACAGTGATTATACCCCGTTGGCAATAAATTTGCATGAATCCGGAGTATATGTGATGGGTGTTGGTGAAAAGAAAACACCGGAAGCTTTTAGAAACAGTTGTGATGAATTTATTTTTCTGGAGAACCTTGGCGAAAATATAAAAGCAGCAAAGTCTAAAACTGAAAGCAGTGAAAAAGCAATAGAGATAGAAGAGGAATGCTTGGAAACTGCTACAGTCGATTCTACGAAAGAAGATATAAGTGTAATACATAATTTATTAAAAATAGCATCTGACAAGTACCAGGATGATGAAGGCTATGTAAATGTTAGTTCAGCCGGACAATTTATAAAAAGAGTAAAACCGGATTTTGATGTGCGAACTTTCGGGTTTATTAAATTGCCGAAGCTAATAGAAGCATTCCCCAGAAAATATGAAATAAAAAAGTATCCCGGAAAAGGTAAAGTTACCATTATTGCCTATAGATGCAAGTAATAAATACAGAGGTATTTGTGTTAGACCTTGTAATATACTGAAGTCACCATAAAGAGTGTGCGAGGGACAGCCCTGCTGACAACACAGCAACCTGCCGAAGGTAAGATGCTAAAGCCTGAATGATGGGCTTACAGGAAACTTTAAGACCCATCATATCATCGATGGGCCTTTTTTATGAGTAAAATTGAGGGGGACATAGTCATGAAAAAGAAAGGAAAAGTTGAACAGGAAGGATCTGACATATCTTTAAGACGCGAGAAAGTTTTTGGTGAAGATGTATCGCGGCTTTTTAATGGCTACGATCGAAGAAGTATTAACATTATTATTGTATAAAGTATTATCCAAACCACTATTTTGTGTTCTGTAATAACACAGGCAAATAATGTAATTATGAACGATCCTATGTTTGTATTTTGTTTTGTGATAGTAAAAATAATAATGCCAGAAATAAAAGAGATGTACAAAATTAATAAGCGATGTGAAAGCAATGAATTTATGGCGTTTTATAAAGAAAAATTTAATTGTAGTTTAGGTAATTATAAGTTGAATGGTATTTGAATATATTATATTCAAAATAATTGGCATATAAATCATTTATAGACTATAATGATTACAATACAGCTAAAAGAATATAAATAAAATATATTATAAAATATATTATAAAATAAGTTGCGCACTTGCTTACAATAAGAATTTAGGAGATGTTATTACTGTGTCAAACATTACGTTGGATTTGTCAAATGAAGAGAGATTTGAAACCAATACTTTCACAATAGATAAAAATATAACTTTTATATTTGGTAAAAATGGTACTGGCAAGACGACGCTTACTAATTTATTGAAGGATAATGCTACTGATTATGAAGTAAGTGTATTTCAAGGTTTTGAAACAGTTGTTAGTGAATCCAATATGTTAGATGCTGTGATTTTAGGAAAGGACAATGTTGAAATTGATAAAAAAATCGCTGAAAAAAATGCTGAGATAGAGAAAATAAAATCAGATGTTGAAAGAATAGAGAAAAATATCAGTGAGCAACCAGATGATCCAAATAATTTATGGGCAAGATATGAAGAAAAGAAAACCGAATATAACAACCAAAAAGACAAACTAGATAAATTTTTTAGAACAGCAGCATCTAAGATAAAGAAAGAAAATGATCCAACGATAGCAGACACAAATTATGATAAAAACTGTTTTGAGAAAGAAATATCAATAGCAACAGAACAGTCTGAAGATACTATAAATATTCTTAAAAAAACATTAAATGTTGAAGAGAAACATGCAAAAAAATTGCCGCTTTGGGATTTAAATTTAGCAATCTGCTTGAGCGAGTTAAATAAACTTTTATGCAGAAAAGTTATAGCAAAAGATGTTTTTGAAGAGTTTTCTGGCAATAAAAGAAAAGAAGAATTTGCTAAAATGGGCGTAGGTATTCATGAAGCAGGAGAATTGTGTGCGTTTTGTGGGAATGAATTATCGCGAGAAAGATTAGAGAAACTAAGGATATATTTTTCAGCTGATGAAGTGGAAGGATTTCGAAAAGATATTCAAGAATTTATTGATGGAATTGATGAAGTTCTGAAGAAATTGCGTATTTTTGATGTTGAAGTCACTTCTTTTTATCCAGATAAAATTGGTGAAGCTAAAGATATTAGTAGGTGTCTATCGGAACAAAGAAATGAAATAGAAATTGTTCTTAATGAATTAAGAACAAATGCAGATAATAAATTAAAATATTTATATGAAACCTTAGATTCATTAAAAGTACAGATTCCTCCTTCATTAGAGGCTATTATTAACAAACACAATGGATTAGTGGAAAAAAATAATAGTAGCGTTCTTTCTGAAAAAAAAGAAGAAGCGAGAAACAAACTCAGATTGCATAAAGTTAAATTATACCTTGAAGAATTTAACTTTGCTACCGAAAATACTAAATGTGAAGTATTTAAAAAAATTTTTTCTGAAATAGGCTGTGACTTACAACGAGAACGTGAAAGAATCAATGTGCGTCAAAGTGACATAAAAGTGTTAGAAGATGAGATAAAAGAGCTTGTAAGATCTACAAAAAATGAAAAAATATTAGCCGATGAAATCAATCGAAAACTAAAATTATATGTTAATTTTGAGTTAGTTCATATGCAAGATAAAGATGAGAAAGGATTTTATCAAATAAAGTGCAAAAGAACTGGTGATATTAGAAATGTGGACGAGCTTTCTACAGGTGAAAAAAATATCATTGCGTTTTTGTATTTTCTTGAGAAATTAAAAGAAGTAAAAGCAGGAAATAGTAAACCTAAGTTGATAATATTTGATGATCCGATGAATTCTAACGATGACACCATGCAGTATATAATTATTGAAGAATTGAAAAAATTAATGGCCAGTGTAAAAGAAGACAATAAGTTTGTCTTGTTGACACATAATATTCATTTTTATTTAAATGTAAAATATGGTGTAGGTTATAAAAAAAATAGTTTTGTACGATTGACTTTTAGTGGTAAAAATATAGTTTTGAAATTTATTGGGTGTGAGGAAGATGATTTTAAAACAAGTTATGAAGCACTTTGGAAAGATTTAGAAATTATGTATGGATGTCCAGTGCTATCAGATAGCATGCTCTTAAATCAAATTAGAAGAATAATTGATACATTTACTCAATTTAATTGTATAGACCCAAAGGATATGTTAGCTAATGTAAGTGGTGCAAAAAAAATGTTTGATGTAAATTCTCATTCTATAGATGACTTGGAAGCTGATTTGAGTGGTATGGAGAAGATAGATATTATAAAGATGTTACAAGAGTGTTTTAAAGGTGTAAATGCAGAAGAACATTTTGAAAATCATTGTAAAATAGAAATTGTTTAAATAAAAGCTGCTAGATATTTTTGTCTAGTAGCTTTTATTCGCCTTACAACGTTGTTTATATTTAGCATACACGATATAATATAGTAAATTAGCATAAGCAAGCATTAAAAAAATAAATGACATAGCTAAAAGGGTAACACAAAAAGAAACTATACAAAAACACTTAAGGGGTACACGCATGATTACTGGCGAATTAAAGAATAAAGTTGATAAAATTTGGGAAATATTCTGGACGGGCGGCTTGGCCAATCCATTAGATGTTATTGAACAACTCACCTATTTGATGTTTGTCCGTGATCTTGACCAAATAGACCAGACCCGGCAAAGAGAAAGTCTGATGCTGAGTATTCCTCATAAAAGTGTATTTCAGGGTAAAGAACAGCTTAAATGGTCAATATTTATTCATAAATCCGCTGAAGACATGTACAAAATCATGCAGGCAGAAGTGTTTCCTTTTATCAAGCAATTAAATGGCAACAGCGGTACTTATGCCAAGTATATGGCGGACGCTATTTTTAAAGTGCCAACACCGCAGCTATTAGAAAGACTAGTAACAGAACTGGACGAGCTCTATACTCAAATAGATAAAATGCCGGATAAGCAAGATGCCCGCGGCGACCTGTACGAGTATATGCTTTCTAAACTGGCACAGGCCGGTACTAATGGGCAGTTCCGCACGCCGAGGCATATTATCCGTATGATGGTAGAGCTAATGGATTTACAGCCAGGCGACACTATTTGCGACCCTGCCTGCGGGTTTCGTGTCATAATAATGACACAGGCAAATAGTCAAGTAAATACAAGGGTTTTAGAGCTTCTACCAAAGTTTAAAATCAAAAAAATGAATCGTTGGTGTGCTGTTTAGAGCAGTTATTACGAAAATAAATGTTGTAAACAGTACATCAGCATAAAGGAGGAACTCACATGTCTAAGGCAAAAAAAGACACGATTGAAGCAAAAGGTTTTGCTATTCAGATTTATACTGAAGACTTTAAAAACGACTATATAAGTCTAACAGATATTGCTAGATATAAAAGCGATGAACCAAGTGATGTAATTAAAAATTGGATGAGAAGAAAAGATACAATTGAATTTCTTGGTTTATGGGAAAGCTTAAACAACATGAATTTCAATTCGGTCGAATTCGACCGAATTAAATCGGAAGCTGGATATAATTCCTTTACACTGTCCCCTAAGAAATGGGTAGAAAAAACAGAAGCTATCGGAATTATTTCAAAAGGTGGAAGATATGGTGGTGCATTTGCACATACAGATATTGCCTTTGAATTTGCTTCATGGATTTCTGCTGAATTTAAGATGTATGTAATTCAGGATTATAAAAGACTTAAGTCAGATGAAAACTCTAAGCTATCATTAGGCTGGAATTTGAATAGAGAAATTTCTAAGATTAACTACAAAATCCATACAGATGCAATCAAAGAATATCTCTTAAAAGACCTTACTAGCGAACAATTATCTTATAAATACGCAAGTGAAGCAGATATGCTCAATGTTGCCTTATTTAACAAGAGAGCTAAACAGTGGCGTGAAGAAAATCCTGACTTAAAGGGTAACATGAGAGATTATGCAAGTTTGAATGAGTTACTTGTACTTGCAAATATGGAAAGCTATAATGCGGTTCTTATCGGTAAAGGTATGGAACAAAAAGAAAGAATGATAGAACTTAGAAAGCTTGCCAGAACTCAGCTGATGTCAATTGAGAAGTTGAACAATACAGGAATTAAGAGTTTAGAGGATAAGTCAAAGAAGTAGAGAGGTGTGTTATGAGATGGGCATTGAAAATTATCTTATTTCCAATAATATTGCTCTTGTCGATACTAATTGCTTTTCTAAAATTTATTATAAAAGTTAGTGGAATGATTTTAGGTATAATATCTTTTCTAGTATTTATAGGAGCAGTAGCTTGCTTTGTACAAAAAGAAATGGCAACTGGAATGGTAGCGATGCTACTAGCATTCTTAATCAGTCCTTATGGGCTACCTAAAATTGCACTGTGGATTACAGCATACCTTGAAGTAGCGAAAGATACATTAAAGGAAATATAAGAGAGTTAAGACGATGGAATATAAATCTATCGTCTTTTTCTATGCCTAAATTTTAGAGAAAGGAGGCGATAGTATGAGTATGTATTTGTTTGATGAACAGCCTATACTGGCAAATAAGGCATTAGCCAGAGAATTAGGCTTAAATGAAGCTCTTGTGCTTCAACAAATAAATTACTGGATTGAAATAAACAAGAAGTCTGGCAATAATTATCATGATGGCAAGTATTGGACATATAACTCAATAAGAGCATGGCAAGAAAAAGATTTCGATTATTTAAGTGTTGATACAGTTAAACGAACTTTTTCTAAGCTTGAAAAAACGGGCTATCTTTTAGTTGGAAACTATAATAAAGATCCTAGAGATAAAACGAAGTGGTACACAATAAATGACAATAAATTAGAAGAACTTTATCTTGAACTAAATCAAAGAAAACAAGAGAAAGAAAGAGAAGTATTAGAACAAGTAAGTAAAAGTGCTATACCTAATGCATTAGGGCAAAATGCACCAATGGAAGAGGGCAAAATCAACCAATGCAATGAGGTATTTAGCACCGATGCATTTGATGAAAATCAACCAATGCATTATGGCAACTTGCATGAACCATTACCAGAGATTACTACAAATAATTCATCAAAGATTACTTCATATATTTCTACAGAGAATTCCTCCCACCTACCAATCTATGAAAAAGATACATTTTATTTAGGGGACGGAATGGAGGATGGACGTAAAAAAATAAAATCATATAAATCTTGTTTAGAAGAATTAAGAGAAAGTACAGGATATAACGAACACATGAAGCTAGGTAATAAGATTATTGCTAAAACCTTTGATGAAATAATAAAAGTTTTAGCTGATGTTATGGTATTGAATGCAGAAGATACAGTCACAATAAATCAAACAAAATTACCAGCATATGTTGTTCAAGAGAGATTTAGAGAATTAGATTCTTCGCATATGGAGTATCTTGTAAATGCTTTATCAGAGAACGAATCAAAAATAAGAAATGTAAGAGCTTTTATTTTAACGGCAGCATATAATGCACCAAGCAATATGGATGCCTATTATACAGCACTTGTTAGTTATGATATGAGGGAAGGAGGTTACTGATGATAAATGAAGAAATTTCTAATAGAGTAGTTAACATTGAAGTTAATGTCTTAAAGGCAACTTATCAAGAAATCTTAAGCCAAGTAAAGAAGTTACAACAGAGATCAAAACAACATGGTGGCTTAGATAAACTTATCAAGGCGGAGGGAAATGAAGTAAAACTCAAAGATATGGTTAAGAAAGGTCAGCTTGAAGAAATCAATGTTAAAGATGGTGAATTAAAAGAACTAAAAAAAGAATTGAATAAACATGGTGTTAAATTCTCAGTGATGAAAGATAAGGAAACAGGTACACATTCTGTATTCTTCCAAGCAAAAGATACAAAGGTTATGAATAAAGCTTTTCAAAATGTGCTTTCAAATATTGAAAAGAAAGAGAAAAATAAGGAGTCAATTCATAAAAACATAGAGAAATTTAAAGAGATGGCTAAGAATACCATTTTTAAAGACAAAGTCAAGAATAAACAAAAGGAGCAAAGCCTATGATAGATAAGATACTAAAGGACATCAAAGGCTTATTTAAAGTGCAAGATAAGGCAAAGTTTCTAAAGCAGAACATCCCCTATCTTGCATTTTTCTATGTGGGCAATATCTTTTCTCATCATGTACGAGCCTATAATGGAGGCGATGTAATAGACAAAATCTTTCAAGGAATATTAGAACTTAATACCATGAGCTTTATTCCGAGTATTAATTCAACTGATATTTTAATGGGCGTGGGAGTAGCAGCTTTAATTAAGTTTGTTGTTTATACCAAAGGTAAAAATGTTAAAAAGTTTAGACATGGGAAAGAGTATGGCTCAGCACGATGGGGAAATAAAAAAGACATCGAGCCATATATGGACGAGAAGTTTCAAAACAACATCTTGCTAACACAAACAGAACGACTGACAATGAATGGCAGACCTGCTAATCCAAAGTATGCAAGAAATAAAAATGTACTTGTCATAGGAGGTAGTGGAAGTGGTAAGACGAGGTTTTATGTCAAACCGAACCTTATGCAAATGCACTCGTCATATTGCGTAACCGATCCGAAAGGAACGATAGTCCTTGAGTGTGGCAAAATGCTTGAAGATAACGGATATGAGATAAAAATTTTAAATACCATCAACTTCAAAAAGAGCATGAAGTATAATCCATTCGCCTATCTTAGAAGTGAAAAAGACATACTCAAATTAGTGCAATCAATCATTGCAAACACCAAGGGAGAGGGAGAAAAAGCAGGTGAGGATTTTTGGGTAAAAGCCGAAAAGCTCTACTATACAGCTCTTATCGGATATATCTTCTATGAAGCTCCAAGAGAAGAAAAGAACTTTGCGACACTCCTTGATATGATAGATGCTTCAGAAGTCAGGGAAGATGATGAAACCTATATGAATCCGATAGATAGGCTCTTTGAAGCACTTGAAAAGAAAGAACCTACACACTTTGCAGTAAAGCAATACAAAAAATATAAATTGGCTGCGGGAAAAACAGCGAAATCTATCCTTATAAGCTGCGGTGCAAGGCTTGCCCCATTTGATATTCAGGAGCTAAGAGACTTGATGAAAGAAGATGAACTTGAGCTTGATACACTTGGAGATAGAAAGACAGCACTCTTTGTTATTATCTCTGATACAGATGATACTTTTAACTTTGTGGTGTCTATTATGTACTCACAGTTATTTAACCTACTTTGTGATAAGGCAGATGATGAGTACGGAGGAAGATTACCTGTTCATGTAAGGTGCTTGCTTGACGAGTTTGCAAATATCGGCTTAATTCCCAAATTCGAGAAATTGATTGCGACAATCCGAAGTAGAGAGATTTCAGCAAGTATTATCTTGCAGGCACAATCTCAGCTAAAGGCAATCTACAAGGATAATGCAGATACGATTGTGGGTAACTGTGATAGTACCTTGTTTCTTGGTGGAAAGGAAAAGACCACACTTAAAGAACTATCTGAAACACTGGGTAAAGAAACCATAGACTTATATAACACATCGGAAACACGCTCCAATGCCAATAGTTATGGACTCAATTACCAAAAGACAGGAAAAGAGCTGATGAGCCAAGACGAGATAACGGTTATGGATGGCAGTAAATGTATTTTTCAGCTTCGAGGTGTCAGACCGTTTCTATCAGACAAATTCGATATTACAAAGCACAAGAATTATAAGCTACTTGAAGATTCTGATAAAAAGAATGTGTTTGATATTGAAGACTATATCAAGAGAAATGGCAAAGTTAAGCTTAATAGAAATACAGTAATTACAAGATTGTAATATTTTATATTATGTAGTTGATTGATTATAAATAAAACAGATAGATAGTATGGATTGACAAAAATCTTTAAAAATAGTAAAATAATATGTTATGAAATTGAGGTGATTAATTTGAAAGTATATGCTGTAAAAAAAGGACATAAAATAGGAATTTTTGATAATTGGGCAGATTGCCAAGAAGCCACAAAAGGATTTTCAAAGCCAGAATTTAAAGGTTTCAAAACAAGAGAAGAGGCAGAGGCGTACCTTGAAGATCGTGATATTTGGGTTGAAAAGATTTCAAAAGATAATGCTGAAGGGTTTTTAGTTGCGTTTACAGATGGAAGTTTTGATAAAGACATAAACAGATATTCGTATGGTGTACAGTTTATACTTCCAAATGGACAGGAAAGTGATGTGTGTGGGTATGGATGTAATCAATCATACATTGATAGCAATAATATAATAGGTGAAATTTTCGGAGTAATAAATGCTCTTGATTGGGCGATATCAAATAATTATGAAAAAATTAGAATATACCACGACTATGAGGGTTTATCAAAATGGATATCAGGAGAATGGGCTGCTAAATCTGAAGCAGCTAAAATGTATGTTGCAGTATATGAATTGAAATTTAAAGATTTTCTACAAATAGAATTTATAAAAGTCCCTGGTCATAGTAATATAATTTATAATGAAAAAGCTGACCATTTAGCAAAATCTGCTTTGGTAGATAAAAAGAAAGTTGCTATAAAAGGAGACAATTGGTTTACAATTCCATATTTTAAACAAAGTGATTTTGAAGCCTTTGTGCAAATTATTGAGGAATCAGATGATAGTATTACTCACACTGTAAATGATAATGCAGATAAGATTATATATAAGTTTAAAATGAATTCGGATTCTGTGACTGTTACCTTATTTAGAACAGGTAAGCATAAATTGTTGTTACAGGGAAAAAATTGTTATTTATTTCAAGTGGTTACATCAACAATTATTGAATTATATGATGATAGCCAGGTTGAACAAATACTTGGAAACGCTTATCGTATAAGCATAAAAAAAGATACCATTTCAAATTTGTATAATCCAATAATGGAAGGATTACCTGCAAATTATCCCGATGGAATAAAAAGGCTGTTAAAGCAATCATTAATTAATATGCAGTATTATATTGAAAGTGAAGATTACTCAATGTATGCTTTTCCTGCATTAAGAGCATTAGAGGGGCATATAAAATACTTGATTACATGTGTGGGTGGAGTTGCTAATAGAACTTTTTGTTGCTTTCAACCGGATCCAGTGGATACAAGCAAGTATATAGTTTCACAACATTTTTCTGATACAAGTAAAAATTCTAGCATTGAAAAATGTTATAATTATTATAAAGCACATAGAGATACATTATTTCATTTTGGAGACATATTAGGAATAGCAGATAATACTAGGTTGATTGAAAATAAAGAAGAAGCAGATGAATTTATAAAAAAGTGTATTGATTTAATTATATCAGAACAATAAAAAGAAAAAGTAGAAGGAGGAAATGTCATGAACGAATATATAATAATTAAGACTAATGTAAAAGAATATGACAGATTAATCCTCTGCCTAACTTTTGAAAGCTTATTAACATATATCCATAAAATAGAGAACAATCTTGAAGGGAATATAGGAATTAAACATGTATTGATTGATCAATTGTTAATAACCGGAAATAACTCTAATAGATTTATAAAATGCAACTTTTTAAGAGGTAAATTAGATTTAAATACAGCACAAATAGTTAAACCTTCAGATTATCTAAAGAAAGAGACTGTTAAATGGTTGCATAATAATTATCATTATGTGAAAAATTCTATTTTAACAGATGAACAGCGTCAGAAAATAAAAGATAATATTACATTTTAAAGTAAAAAGAATAAACTATGTAAGACGATAGAAAAAAATCTATCGTCTTTTTTCATGCCTATTTTCAATTTATATTGCGATCAATAAATAGGGAAAACTAGCAAGAGAAGCTAACTAGTCTTTCAAATGCCTCTCACTAATATATACACGACAAAATGCTAGTTCCCTTAAATATGAAAGGAGAAAAGATGATAAGGATAAGAAGCCCTACCTAAAAGACAACTAAATATACAAATACTTGGCGATTGGAATTAACTTTTCAGTCGCTTTTTTAATTGGAGGATAAAATGAACAAAGAAATGATTAATATCAATGCCAATCTGATAAAAGAACCTACTTTTGGAACTTTTACAAGAGGTGATGAAGAGGTTCAAGTTGTAAATTTTGCTCTTTCGAAAGGATATGGGAAAGGTAGAGAGTATATCAACTGTGCAGCCTATGGCAATAAATCTGAAGTGGCTAAGGATTTTTCAAAAGATGATTTCATTCATGTATATGGCTACTTCAACAAAAGAACTAAAGATGGAAAAACCTATAAGAATTTTGTAGTTATGTCTATGAACAAAATTGAAAAGAAAGAAGAAAATGAGGAGGAATAAATAATGGATTTTTTCGTACAAGCAGTTAATGTATTAAAGATTTTGGTAATGGCAGTTGGTGCTGGTCTTGGAGCATGGGGTGTTATCAATCTTATGGAGGGATATGGTAATGATAACCCTGGTGCAAAATCTCAGGGCATCAAACAGCTTATGGCTGGTGGAGGTATTGTTCTAATCGGCTTAAAACTAATTCCATTACTTTCAAATGTATTGAAATAAGGAGAGTAGCTTATGTTTGGTATTTTCGATAAGATAGAAGAATTTTTTAAAGAGCTTCTTCTCGGAGGTATCCAAGCAAATCTTGAGTCAATGTTTATCGACATTAATGACAAAGTCGGAGCAGTTGCAACCGATATAGGTAAGACACCAATGGGATGGAACTCAGAGGTATTTAATTTTATTAAGAGTATCAATGATAGTGTCATTATTCCAATTGCAGGTTTAATCATTACAGCAGTTTTATGTATTGAGCTGATAAATATGGTTATGCAAAAGAACAATATGCACGATACAGATACCTTTGAGTTTTTTAAATACATGATAAAGATGTGGATAGCTGTATGGCTAGTTTCTCATGCCTTTACATTCTCAATGGCAGTCTTTGATGTTGCACAACACCTTGTAAATCAGGCGGCAGGAGTAATCAATACTTCTGCCACCGTTTCAGGTGATCAAATTGTTCAGATGGTTGAGGGATTAAAAGACAAAGGACTTGGAGAACTGGTGATGATACTTTTTGAAACCTCGCTTGTTAAAGTTGCAATACAGGTTATGTCGGCAGTCATTATGCTAGTTGTCTATGGCAGAATGTTTGAGATATATGTTTACTGTTCAGTTTCAGCAATTCCATTTGCCACTATGGGGAATAAGGAGTGGGGACAAATTGGAACAAATTATATCAAAGGTCTATTTGCTATTGGACTTCAAGGCTTATTCTTGATTATATGCTTGGGTATTTACGCAGTTTTAGTAAAGACGATAAAGATAACAGACATTCATGCAAGTATCTTTATGATATTAGGCTATGCATTACTTCTTGGTCTAATGATGTTAAAGAGTGGAACGCTTGCAAAGAGTGTATTAAGTGCACATTAAGGAGGGAGAAAATTTATGATAAAGAAAAACATTTTGTTTGCCGGAGCAGGCACATTAGCAGTTATTTATGTAATTCAAAATGAGTTAAAGCATAGGAAACACAAAAAGGAGTTTAGGAATCTTTACCATGATATTGAAGAAGAGTTTTCTATAGAAAGAAAATCAAGAGATGGCTTGGTGGAGATTATGAGTAACATTGCTGAGGAAATGGAAGAGATTCGTGAAGAGATAGGCACAGTGTATACTCACATTGAAGCATTATCTAAGAATGTAAAAACAAAGGAAAAAGAAGATGGGAGGTAAGCTATGGGCTATGTACCAATTCCCAAAGATTTAAAAAAGGTAAAAACAAAGGTAGCCTTTAATCTTACAAGACGACAATTAATAGGATTTACACTTGCTGGACTGGTTGGTATACCAGTCTATTTATTTATGAGAAAGTTTATGCCAAATGATATAGCGATACTGTTTTTAATTATATCAACGCTTCCAATCTTCTTTGTAACACTATTTGAAAAGGATGGACTTACCTTTGAGAAATATTTTAAGCACATATATTTACACAAGTTTTACCAACCACAGAAGCGAGTGAGAAAGGAGATTTACCTTGAACAAGAAAAGAAAAATACAGCAAATTCAGTTAGAAAAAAATCAAAAGGTATTAAAGGAAAACAAAAGAAACCTGAAAAAAGAAAAGCTGACTAAGCCTAAGAAAAAAGCTTCTTTAATCGACTTAATATTTAAGAAAGAGCCTAAGAGATACACTGTTGAAGATACAATCCCTTATCTTAGAATGCTAAAGAGTGGTATATGTCAGCTTGATGAAAAGCACTTTAATAAGTGCATTGCTTTTCAAGATATAAACTATCAGCTTGCACTAGAAGAAGATAAGGATTTGATTTTCAATCAATTTGCGAATGTCTTAAACTCTTTTGATCCAAGTGTAGACATTGAATTTTCATATATTAATCAGCTTGGAAGAAATAATGAATTAAAAGCAGCTATTCAGATACCGGATAAAAATGATGGTTATGATGATATTCGATTAGAATTTCGTGAGATGTTAAAAAGTCAGCTCGCAAAGGGAAATAATGGCTTAAAGAAATCAAAGTATATTACCTTTGGAGTAGAAGCGGATAGTTTGGAGCAAGCGACTGCAAAACTTGAGCGACTTGAAATTGATATATTATCCAATCTAAAGAGCATGGGAGTTCGTGCCGAGGGTTTAACTGGAACAGAAAGATTAAAGATTTTACACGATATTTTAAATCCAGATAAGCTCTTTTCTTTTTCCTATAAAGACTTAAAGCCAAGAGAAAGTACAAAGGCGGTAATTACACCAGATTCTTTTAATTTTGTACCAAATAAGTATTTTAAGTTTGGAAAATATATTGGAGCTGTTAGTCATCTTCAAATACTTGCAAGTGAGCTTTCAGATAGAATGCTTGCAGAATTTTTAGATATAGACGATAACATCAATATTTCTTTTCATATCAAGGCAGTAGAGCAGACAGAAGCGATTAAGATGGTGAAAAGAAAAAATACAGATATTGATAAGATGAAGATTGAAGAAAATAAAAAGGCGGTTAGAAGTGGTTATGATATGGACATCTTGCCAAGTGATTTAATTACCTATGGAGATAATATCAAGATGCTTTTAAAAGACCTTCAGACAAGAGATGAGCGTATGTTCATCGTAACGATTGTCTTTATGAATTTTGCAAGGACAGTACAAAAACTTGATACGACTATTTCTCAAATTTCATCTATTGCAAGTAAGCATAATTGTAAGATTAAACGCTTAGATCATAGTCAAGAACAAGGTTTTGTCAGTGTATTACCTCTTGGAGTAAATAAGATTGAAATAGATAGAGGACTAACCTCATCATCTACCGCGGTATTTTTACCATTTACAACAGAGGAGCTTTTCATAAACTCATCAAATAGCTTGTACTATGGATTAAATGCATTAAGTCATAATCTTATTATGGCGGATAGAAAAATGCTTAAAAATCCAAATGGATTGATTCTAGGTACACCTGGTTCTGGTAAGTCATTTTCTGCAAAGCGTGAAATGGCAAATGCTATTCTTACAACAGATGATGATGTCATTATTTGCGATCCAGAGGGTGAATATGGCAATCTTGTCAAACAGTTCAAGGGAGAAGTCATTAAGGTTAGTGCAAAGAGCAAGGACTATCTCAATCCACTCGATATAAATATGAACTATGGAGATGGTGATGCACCACTTAAGGATAAGGCAAACTTTATTATGTCTATGCTTGAACTTGTGGTTGGTGGTAGTGGTCTTACGGCAGAAGAAAAATCTGTCATAGATAGGTGCTTACCTAGAATTTATGAGAAGTATTTTGAAAATCCAATTCCAGAGAATATGCCCATACTCCAAGACCTTTACAATATGTTAAAAGGGCAGGAAGAAAAGGTTGGAAAGAAACTTGCAACAGAAATGGAAATCTATGTTTCAGGAAGTCTTAATGTCTTCAATCATCAGTCAAATGTGGACTTAAATAAGCAGCTAATCTGCTTTGATATTAAAGAACTTGGAACGCAGCTTAAGAAGATAGGGATGCTTGTTATTCAAGACCAGGTTTGGAATAAAGTTTCTCAAAATAGAAATACCGGAAAAAGTACAAGGTATTACATTGACGAGTTTCACTTGCTTTTAAAGGATGAACAGACTTCACAGTATTCGGTGGAAATCTGGAAGCGATTTAGAAAATGGGGTGGTATTCCAACAGGAATTACACAGAATGTTAAAGACCTACTTGCAAGTAAAGAAATTGAAAATATTTTCGATAATACGGATTTTATACTAATGCTTAATCAAGCAACAGGTGATAGAGATTGGCTTGTTGTAAAGCTTAAAATCTCAAAGGATCAGGAAAAATTCGTTACAAATTCAAGAGCTGGTGAAGGTCTGATTTTCTTTGGAAACACCATTGTTCCATTTGTAGATAACTTCCCTAAGGACACAATCCTATATCAAAAGATGACTACAAAACCTGAAGAAGTGAGGTAGTGTCCTATGAGTAAAAAAAGAAAGCGAGATTTGAATGAAAAGTTAAGAGCAAGAGAAGAGAAAATCATCACAAAGGCTGAAACCGATGATGTCTTGGATTACAAAAGAAAAACTGGAGATGATTACAGGGCTAAGGTTGTTAAAGAAGAAAATAGGTTTCAAGATAAAATTCACGAGAAGACAAGTAAAAGGACTGATATTACTAGTGAAATAGAAATAAGTAACAAGAGTAAAAATGCAATAAAAAGAAATACTCGAAGTAACAGTTTTGAAACTGAAGTATCCAAGTCAGATTATCAAACAGAGGTTAAAGAAAATCGTATCTATGATCCTTTGGCAAAAGACCAAGATGGTGATGGTATCATTGATAGATATGATACGGACTTTAGAGATAGTGATATATCCTATGAGCCTTTAGGCAATAAAAAATCCAAACTTCATGAAAAGCAGAAAAGGTCACTTAAAAGAAAGAACTATTCTGATAAGCTCTTTACAAGAAAAGGTGTGGATAAGAAAAAGGAAGATAATACCAAAGCTTCTAACACTGGTAAAGAAGTCATCAAAGATAGGGAAAAGAAAAATCAGCTTTATAAAAGGTATAACAAAGAAACCTTAGTCGGTGGAAGTGTGATTGGAGCAGCAAAACTTGGTGAAGTTACAAGTACTTATCTATCATCTGGTAGTGATGAAAATGTATCGGTTGAAGCTGCTGAAAAAGGTTTGGGAAGTTCCTCTAAACTTATTCATGGCGTAAAGAATTATTCGGATAAGAGAAAAGGCAAGAAGCTATATGATTTAGAAAAGAGCGATAGGAAAATCCAAAGTAAAAAGTCCAAGCTTGAGTTTAGAAAGAGCGTGGATGAGGTTAGGAAGACCGACCAATATAAAAAAGCAAATGCTTATAAAAAGTTTCAAAAGAAGAAACAGAAGAAGTCAGCTATCTATAAACAAAATAAGACAAGAATTAGAGATAGAGTTAAAAAGACACTGATGGATACATTTAAGGTATCTAAAGACTTCATAATAAGAAAAGCAAAAGAGGTAGCAATCATAATGGCCGCCATAATTATTTTTGGAACTTTTGTATTTAACTTTGCAAGCATGACAATGGGCGGATTTGCTAACTCTACAAGCAGTGTTTTAACAACATCATATTTATCAAGACCAAATGTTTTAACTGAGATTAACCAAAGTTTTTCAAACAAGGAGAATGACTTATATAGCGAGCTTGAAAATGTAGAAAAGAATAATCCCGGATACGATGAATATATCGTAAGAAAAAATGGAGATATTGGTCATAATGTTCATGAACTTTTATCCTATATCACTTCAAGATGTGGTGAAGTAAAGAGTTTATCTGAAGTTAGTAATATTTTAGATGACTTATTTAAGACTATGTACCATGTCGATTATAAAGAGGAAATAGAGATAAGATATAAGTCTGTAACTGAAACTTACACTGATGAAGATGGGAATGAATATACTGAGAGCCACGAAGAACCTTATGAGTATAGAAAACTCATTGTTACTTTAAGTAAAAGGGAAATGGATAGTGTGGTTCGAGAAGTCTTCGCAAAGTATCCAGATAATTTAAAGCATTATGAAGCACTATTCCTTGCACAGGGGAATATGGGTGAAATGTTTGGAAACACGAATCTCATTACTGCAAATGGTGGCATTGGTGGAGGAAAAGAATATGAAGCATCATCTGATGTTCAAAAGAAAATTGTAAATGCAGCATATATTACTCCATCACCTGGAGCAGGTTGGTGTGCAATGTGGGTTTCTCAGGTTTATCAAAATGCAGGTCTTGGATATATCGGAGGTAATGCTAATGATATGTACCGAAACCATACATTTACTTCTGATAGGTCAAAGTTAAAAGTAGGAATGCTTGTAGCTGTTGAAAGTAGCAGTAGTGGTGGACAAGCTGGACTTACTTATGGTCATGTCGGTATCTATATTGGTGATGGTAAGGTAATGGATAATATCGGAGTAGTAAGGGTAACAACCTTAGATGATTGGATTGCAACGTTCTGTAAACATCATCCAGTAGGCTTTGGATTTCCACCAAACGTACAAAGATAGAAAGGAGCAAAAAATGTGAATAGGGAACTGAATACTGTTAATAAAAAAATTCAAAAGTTATTAGATAAGAAGGCTCAGATCGATAAAGATTTAGAGCCTTTATTTATTCGTAAAGAAGAACTATTAGACCAGGAGTATGTAGTGATTTGTAGAGAGAATAATATCACTCTTGAGGAATTAGTGAAGATGTTCAAAGAGAAAAAAGAAAAGGAGAAATATAGTAATGAAAAGCAAATTGAAGAATAAGAAAGTATTGGCCGCATTTATTGGAGCAGCGTTACTTTTGATTTCAATTATAGGTGTGATGACTGTAAATAAGCAGATTGTATTTGCAAAAGATGGAACTGTATTTTCAATGCTTAATCCGATTGAAGCTCTTGCAGAAACGGAAGAGAAATTTGAAGTAAAGCTTAAATATGTATTTTCAGACGAGAAAGTATTTAAAGAGGAAATTATAAAAGCGGATAAAGGACAAATCCTTGATAGTGGTAATTTGCCAATATTACCTGATGATATGAAATACATTGATGATTTTCTTTATTATGAAGTAAAAGGCAATGGGAAAGATGAGATTATCCGCAAGGTAGAAAAGATTGTAAAAGATGAAGCAACTCAGACTGAAAATGATAAAGATAAAGAAAAGAAGTCTGATGAAGCAAAACAAGATAAAGCCACTCAAACAGAAGAACCTAAGAAAGATTCATCAGCTCAAACTGATATTACTAAAAATGATTTAGATAAGATGGATAAGGAGTCTAAGGACTTAAAAGAAAAGGTAGATAATCTTAGCAAGGAACTTAAGGATAAAGATAAGCTAAGTGATAAGCAAAAAGATAAAATCAAAAATCTTGAAGATGAAATTCAAGCTTTGGAAAAGAAAATCAAAAAGGATAAGGATTCTATTGATTCATCAAAGGGAAATATTGAGCTAAAAAAATCTATTGAAGAGTTAGAAAAGAAGACTAAGGAACTACAGGAAAAGCTTAATTCTGTAAATAAGATAGGGGCTAATGTTAATCCAACTATTTCAAATCCAGTACCTAAAAACAGTGGATCATTTAGTAGTTTTATTCCAAGCACACCTATAAATACAGGAAAAGGAAGCGATGCTTCTAGTAATGTTTCAACGCCAACATCCAAGACAGAAAACAAGGAAGAAACTAAGTTAGATAAAAAAGATGAGAAAGAGGAAATCCGTTATCCGAATAAGCTAACACCTAAACAGACTTCAAGTAATGGAGATACGTCTTCTATGGATGGAACAAGTAAGCCTGTAAATACCAATAAAGGAGTAGCGTCAGCACCATCAAAGGCAAGAGGCTCTGTTATAGAGAATAAGGATAATGCAAACAAAGATTATCCAATTCACCACAACGATGGTAAAGATAATAAGTCTACGGATATGTATTCAGCAGACGCAAGACAGTTTGTAACTTTTACGACTAAAAATGGAAAGACTTTTCATCTAATTATTAATCATGATGAAGATAGCGAGAATGTAATGCTTTTAACTGAAGTTTCAGAAGATGATTTGCTGAATATGGTTGAAAAGAAAGAAACACAAAAGGAGATTGTAAAGGAAGAGCCAATAAAAGAAGAGACTAAACCAGTGAAAAAAGAAGAGAGTAGCAATATGGGAACATACTTAATTCTGATTCTTGTGGTAGCTGGAGCATTAGGTGCAGGTTATTACTTCAAGGTTGTTAAAAAGAAAGAAAATGAAGAACTTGAAGCATTAGAAGATGATGACAATGATTTTTTCTCTGAAGCTGATGAAAGTGAAGAAACCTCAGAAATAGAAGTTGAAGAAATCGAAGAAGATGAAGAATAAAATGCACCATAAATTATATGATTTTTGGAGCAAATTAAAGGCGAGGGAGTATTATCTTTCGCCTTATTTTATTTGAAAGATTGGAGATAATATGGATTTAGTTATTGCAGAAAAACCGAGTGTAGCTATATCAATTGCAAAGGTAATAGGGGCTACAAAAAAGAAAGATGGATACTATGAGGGGAATGGATATAGGGTATCCTGGTGCGTGGGTCATCTGATTCAGATGGCAAATCCTGATAGCTACGATGAAAAGTATGCTAAGTGGAATATAGAAGATTTACCGATTATTCCGAGTGCATATAAGTATGAGGTTTCAAAATCTACTAAGAAACAATTTAGTATTTTGAAGAAACTATTGAATGATAAAGAAGTAGAGAATGTAGTAAATGCTTGTGATGCAGGTCGTGAGGGAGAAAGCATATTTAGACTTGTTTACAATCAAGCAAATTGTAAAAAGAAGATGAAACGATTTTGGATTTCATCAATGGAAGATAGTGCAATTAAAGATGGTTTCAATAACTTAAAAGATGGAAGTTACTACGATGATTTATTTGAATCTGCCAAGGCAAGAGCGGTTGCTGACTGGCTAGTTGGAATGAATATTAGTAGGCTTTATTCTTGTTTGTATAAGCAAAATTACAGTGTGGGAAGAGTACAAACACCTACACTTGCAATGATTGTAAATAGAGATGATGAAATCAGGAATTTCAAGAAAGAAAAATACTATGCAGTTGACCTTTCTTTAGATGGATTTTCAATTTCTACAGATAGAATTGATGACAGGACTACAACAGAGCAGCTAATCAATTTAGTAGGTAGTTCCATAGAAATTACTGATGTGATTCAAAAAGAAAAGATAACAAAGCCTGAGTTACCGTTTGACCTTACAACACTTCAAAGGGAATGTAATAAGTATTTTGGATATAGTGCGAAACAGACACTTGATTATGCTCAAAGTCTTTATGAGAAGAAGCTTATCACATATCCAAGAACTGACAGCAGATGCCTAACTGAAGATATGATTACAAGCGTCATTAATAACATTTTAGGCAAGAATGACTTTGATACTGAAAGAATTAAGATGGTGTTTAATTCCAAAAAAGTTACGGATCACCATGCGATTATACCGACAATCAGCTCATTAAAAGATGATATTTCAGCTCTTCCAGAAAGTGAAGCAAAAGTATATAAACTTATAATAAATAAACTTCACGCAAGTGTTGGACTCCCTTTAGTGGAAAATGCTACAAAAATCATTGCTGAATTTGATGGTTTTGAATTTAGTAGTAGCGGCAAAGTGATTATTGATGAGGGATTCACTAAATATTTAAAAGAATATAAAACGAAGAAAACGGAAGATGTATTACTTCCAGATGTAAAGGTTGGAGATGTATTTGAGATAAGAAATAAAGAAGTAAAAGAGAAATATACATCACCACCTAAGCATTTTACGGAAGATACACTTTTAAAGGCTATGGAAGTAGCGGGTAATGACGCCTTAGAAAAAGGCATTGAGGTAGAAAGAAAAGGACTTGGTACACCGGCAACTCGTGCAGGTATTATTGAAAACTTGATTTTCAAAGGTTTTATCGAAAGAGAAAAAAAGAATCTAATTGCAACCAATAAAGGAATTAGTTTGGTGACTATTGTTTCAGATACTTTTAAATCGTCAGAAACTACTGCTGAATGGGAAATGAAACTATCTGATATTGCTAATGGAAAGGCGAATAAGGATGATTTCTTAAAATGTATTGAGAATGAAATAAGAGAAACAGTAGGGATATATCGTAAATAATTTTTAGGGGAATGAGAGCTAATCTTGTTCCCTTATTTTATTGGAGGTGATTAAAATAGATGAGCTAAATGTATTAGAACTGTTTGGTGGTATAGGTGCCATTAGAAAAGCTTTAATAAGGCAAAAAATATCTCATAAGACGGTGGATTATGTAGAGATAGATAAGAATTGTGTTAAAAGTTATAATGCACTTTATGGCGAAGAATTTGAGCCTAAGAGTATAGTAGATTATCATCCGCCAGATGAAAGAATAGATTTACTAATGCATGGTAGTCCATGTCAAGATTTTAGTCGAAGTGGCTTAAAGAAAGGTGGCACAAAAGGTAGCGGTACAAGAAGTAGTCTTCTTTTTGAAACAATACGAATAATAGAAGAAATGAATATAAAGCCCAAGGTTGTGCTTTGGGAAAATGTAAAGGGAGTTCTCGATAGAAATTTGATAGCTTCCTTTTTTCATTACTTAAAAGAAATGGAGAGACTAGGATATGAGAACAAATATGAAATTCTAAATGCTATGGAGTTTGGAATACCACAGAAAAGAGAGCGTATCTTTGTTGTAAGCATCTTGGGGAATAATTCTTTTGATTTTGCCAAGCTCGAAAAAACACAAGCAAGGGATATATCTGAATTTCTTGAGAAAGACGCTTCAAATCTTTATGAAGTAAGGCAAGAGTCAATGCTTCGATATATAAGAGGAAAACCTAAGAATAATAATTTTAGAGGAAGACTTAAAGTGATAGATAAGTTTGCCTACACCATTTCCACCAAGCAAGTGCGTATTCCTAATTCAGGAATTATTGATTTAAGTAATGGTAAATATAGATATTTAACTGAGCGAGAGTGTTTTAGACTTATGGGATTTGATGATGAAGACTTTAATAGGCTAAAAGCTATTTATCCAGGAAGAAAAGGGAAATTATCGTCAATACTATATAAACAAGCTGGAAATAGCATTGTCGTGAACGTGTTAGAAGCAGTATTAAAAGAAATTTTGAAGAACTAGGAGGTAAAAATGAGAACGAATGATTTTTACAACATAATTGAGCTTGTAAAAAGAGATGTTTTAGATAGTGAAAGAGAATATCTAAAGCTCTTAAAGGTCATTGGAAATAATCAAAGATATGACTTTTTAAGTCAACTTAGTATCTATGATAAAAATCCTAATGCAACTGCTTGTGCAAGCTTTGATATGTGGAGGGAAAGATTTAATCGAACTGTTATGAGAGGGCAAAAAGGGATACCTATTCTAAATGACAGTAATGCTTTCCAAAAGGTAGGCTATATCTTCGATATTAGTCAGACAGTATCGATGGATAGAAATGTGAATGAAGTGGAACTATGGTCTTTTGATAGAGAGAAGCATGTGAATACATTAAAGGATATGATTGAGCTACAAGGATATGATTCAAGTGATAGCCTATCGGAAAACCTATATTCTCTTAGCAGAATATACGCAGATGAAAGCATATATGAGCTTGCGAATAATCTGAGGATTGCTGATGAAGATAGAAACTCATTTGTAAACTTTATGAGAAATTCTATTAGCTTTGCAATTTCTAATAGATTTAACCTGGATTATCCTATTCCAATGGATAACTTGCAAGAAAATTTTAAGCACTTAGATAGAATTTCTTTAATGAGTGTTGGTAATTGTATTTCCAATGCTTGTGGCAATATTATCGAAGCTACAATGGTAAGAGCAAGAAATTTATCTGTCAATTACGACCTGACAAAGAGTATAGGTGCCGATTATAATAAGTTTAACGAAAATGATAAAGAATTAGGAGGTATGGCGAATGCTATTCGATCAAATGACGAAAGAGATGATAATGACGGAAACCGAATTTTCAGGGATGGAAAATACGGACGAGATAATTTCAATAATCAAGGAGAAGACATTGAACAAACTGGAGAAAGAGAAGAGATTCATGGAAGAATTTCCGAATCCAATTTACGCAGTGATGAGATTGGACTTTCTAACAGAGAGCAGCGAGGAGAAGCACTATCAAATGCTAATAGACCTTTACAAAGAGAAGAGTCTAGTGAAACACTTGATGGAAGTTCAAAAGAGAGCCATAGACTTTATGAGAAAAGAGAAGCCGAAGATGATGGAAGCTTGGACAATAGAGAGCGAAACGAGTCTAGAATACAAGGCGATGATTTCAGCTTTGAAAGAGATGACAATCAAGGAAATAGTGGAAGCTTAGAAAATAGCATTGAGAAAACAAACGAGGGAGCAGAAAATGCTTCCTTTTTCTATTCTAAAGAAGATCCACACAATTTAATGACTGATGAAATGCTTGAACGTATTCCAAAGCTTTACGACCAAGAGCATACTGATCTGGCAGATACTCAGGTTCATGCAGCATATATCATTCCATTTAGAAGCAATTGGACATGGTATATGACGGAATATGATAGGGAAACAGGCGATGCATTTGGTCTTGTTTTAGGAATTGAACCAGAGTGGGGATATTTTAATATTCATGAGCTTGAAGAACTAAATGCTCAAAGACTTATTTTAGAAGATTTTCCAAAGACTTTTAGAGAACTTAAAGATAGAGAATTAAAAAAGCAGATGGATGAACATGAACTTCAAATGGTCTTTAATGGAGAACTTAGTTTTGAAAATGAGGTAATTCCTAAAGAAGCTACCAGTGAAATAACAGATGAATTTGAAGAAGAATTAAGTCCTAATTTTGCTGAAGAAGTTGGCTCTATTATGGAAGAATACGAAGTAGAAAGAGATGTTGCAATTAGTAGACTTGCTACAAGTAAGTTAGAAGAAGCACTTCAAGGTACAAACATTGAAATTGGTGATTTTAATTTTGAGCAGTTAGAACAGATTATGAGTGCCATAAAGGAGTACGACTTTTATGGAAATGAAATTACTGAGATTGCAGATCCTAAACTTCCTGTATGGAAGATGGAACATTTAAAATGGCTTATTGATGATTGGAACAAAGGCTTGGACGGTGTTACATCAGAAAAGATAAAATATCTGAAAGAGTTAGACATTGAACTTGCTAAGTTTAATGTGCTTAAAGGGTATCTAATGAATGATGAAGTAAGCATAAGTCAGATTGAAGAATTTAAGGATAACATTGACTTTGTTACGATGAGCGAGTTTGTTGATAGCCTTAAAGACTACGCATATAACAATCAGAATGAAAAAGTAGCAGTTAAAGTCGGCAATGAATTTATACTTGCAAGTAAACAAGATAGTTTAGGAATAAGCCTTGAAGATACTGGAAGAAAAGTAGAAGTTGATAGAGTGGAATATTCACTTAATCGAGGAGTAGATTTTAAGGAAAGCACAAAGGTTGATTCTTTAATTGATAACGGAAAATATGAAGCATATAAGATTGCTGATTATGTTGTAGAAGCTACTGTAGAAGCTACTCAAGTTGAAGCAAAACAAGAGACACTTTTTGATTACCTTAATACAGAAGAAGATAAAGAAAAATCATTAGACTTATCTATTGGGAAAACTGTCTATATGGATCATGAGGCATATAAGATTGATTATGAAGTGAGCTTTAATGAGATTCTAAAAAAGAATGACTTAAGACTTGCTCCTCTAAGAAATGGCAATCATATGATGCCTATAGTAAGCTTTGCAGATGATAAAGAGTTATTAGAAAAGATTAGCTTTGATAGACCTAAGCTACTTGTTGGAGACGAAGTTCACTATAAAGATAAAGACTACACTATAACTCGCTTTGACGAGATGGGCGGTGGTCTTAAGACTGTTACAATAAAGGATAATGTTGAGTATCTTGGAGGAATGATTACGGGTTCAGAAGTTATTCCCTATAGGTTAGAAAATGACTTAGAAAGACTTTTTGGACTTAAGGAAAAGAAACCGGAGAAAGTATCAAATTTCAAAATTACAGAAGATATTTTCCCTGATAAACTTACTCCAAGTGAAAGGTTAAATAATAATCTTGAAGCCATTTCGATGCTTAACAGGATAGAAAAAGGTGAAAGGGATTTAGATATTACAGCACAGGAAACTTTAGCTAAATATGTTGGGTGGGGTGGACTAGCTGATATCTTTGATGAAAGTAAAGGCGGACAATGGAAAGAAGCAAGAGCTTTCTTAAAAGAAAATTTATCATCATCAGAATATGAGGCTGCTAAGGAATCTACCTTAACAGCTTTTTATACGCCTAAAATTGTAATTGATGGGGTATATAAGACACTTTCAGAAATGGGATTTAAGAATGGAAATATTTTAGAACCATCGATGGGTGTAGGTAATTTTATCGGTAATCTTCCAGATGAAATGAATAAATCAAAGTTTTATGGAGTTGAGCTTGATTCTGTTAGTGGTAGAATTGCAAAACTTCTTTATCCTGAAAGTGATGTGCAAGTTAAAGGCTTTGAAGAGACCAGTTTTTCAAATAACTTCTTTGATGTGGCAATTGGTAATGTTCCCTTTGGTGAATTTAAGGTTAATGATAGGGAATACAATCGTAATAACTTCCTTATTCATGACTATTTTTTCGCTAAATCTATTGATAAGGTAAGAAACGGTGGTGTTATAGCCTTCATAACATCATCTGGAACTATGGATAAGAAAGACGAAAGTATCCGTAAATATATCAATGCAAGAGCGGAGTTTTTAGGTGCAATAAGACTTCCCAACGATACTTTCAAAGGTGTTGCCGGCACAGAAGTAACTTCAGATATTATATTTCTGAAGAAAAGAGATAGTGTACTTGAGCGTGATGATGACTGGGTTCATTTAGCAGAAGATGAAAATGGTCTTGTATATAATAAATATTTTGTAGATCATCCAGAACAAGTCCTTGGAAACATGAGAGAGGTAAGCGGAAGATTTGGAAAAACTCTTACTTGTGAGCCAATAGCATTTTTACCTTATGAAATAAATATGTCTTCTCTAAAAGATCGTATTGGAGCTGCAGGCGAAAGAATATCAAAAGATGCGAAGTATGAAGAGATAGAATTATTAGATGATGAAGTAACATCAATCCCAGCAACAGATGATGTAAAAAACTTTTCCTACACAATCATGGATGATGAGGTATATTACAGGGAAAATTCACTTTTTATTAAGAAAGAAGTCTCAGACAAAAACAAGGAAAAGATTAAAGATTATCTTGAATTAAATGACGCACTAAAGGATGTAATATACAAGCAAAAAGAAGACTTTAGTGAAGCTGAAATTAAAGAGTCTCAGGGAAAATTAAACTCAGTTTATGACAGTTTTTCTAAGAAACATGGTTTTGTAAATAACTTAAGTAATACCAGAGCCTTAAGAGAAGATAGTAATTTTCCTTTGGTATCTTCTATCGAGATACTTGATGAAGAAGAAAACTTTAAAGCAAAGGGAGATATATTTTCGAAAAGAACCATTACAAAGGCAAAAGTAATAGATCATGTAGATACTTCACTTGAAGCCTTGGTGCTATCCATTTCTCAAAAAGGTTATGTAGATTTTGATTATATGGAAAGTCTTACATATAAGGATAGAAATACCCTTATAGCAGAACTTAGAGGAGAAATCTTTCTAAATATTAGGGAAGAGAATGTTGGTTTTAATCAGAAGCTTTCTTTTGATTTGGAAGATGGTGATTTACCATTTGCTTGTAGCGATGAGACTAACTCCTTTAAGTATACCTATGTAACGAAAGATGAATACTTAAGTGGAAATATTAGAGAAAAAATAGGTATTGTGGATAGTTATATCAACAGGTTACGACAAGCAGAACGAATGCTTCCAGAAGAAAGTGAGAACGAAAGGGAAATACTTGTAAACGAATTAAGCAGACTGGAATATCAAAAAGCAGAACTTCAAAGAGTAATGCCAAAAGAACTTGAAGCCAGTGAAATCAATGTAAGGCTTGGTGCAACTTGGATTCCACCTAAAGATATTGAAAGATTCATATTTGAAACATTAAAGACTCCGGGATATGCAAGATGGGATATTAAAGTTAAATTTTCACATTTAACCAGTGAATGGAATGTTGAGGGTAAGAGCAAAGACAGGGGAAATGACCTCGCAGAAATGACTTATGGTACAAGCAGAGTAAGTGCCTATAAGCTTATTGAAGACGCTCTAAACCTAAAGGAAACAAAGGTATTTGACCAAATTCTCAATCCAGATGGTTCAAAGACTTCGGTACTAAATAAAAAAGAAACTATGCTTGCAGGACAGAAACAAGAACTTATAAAAGAAGAGTTTAAAAACTGGATATTTAACGATCAGGATAGAAGAAATAGACTTGTAAAAGCCTATAATGAAAAATTTAATTCTGTTCGTAATCGAGAATATGACGGATCAAATTTAAGCTTTGATGGAATGAGTACAGATATTTCGCTTCGCCCACATCAAAAGAACGCAATTGCAAGAATACTTTATGGAGGTAATAGCTTGCTTGCCCATGTGGTAGGAGCCGGCAAGACTTTTGAAATGGTAGCAAGTTCTATGGAAGCAAAGAAACTTGGAATGTGTACTAAGTCATTATTTGTTGTGCCAAATCATCTTACTGGGCAAATTGGTCGTGAATTTATGCAGCTATACCCATCAGCTAATATTATGGTGGCCGATAAAAAAGACTTTGAACCAAAGAATCGAAAGAGATTTATAGGGAAAATCGCAACAGGTGAATATGATGCAGTTATTATTGGTCATAGTCAGTTTGAAAAAATTCCAATGTCCAAGGAATATCAACAAAAACATATTCAAGACCAGATTGATGAGATTATCAATTATGTAGAAGAGTACAAGCATGACAGAAATCAAAACTTTACTGTAAAAGAGCTTCAAAAGACTAGAAAGAAATTAGAAACAAGACTTGAAAAGTTAAATGATGATTTCAAAAAAGATGATGTTATTACTTTCGAAGAGCTGGGAGTGGATAAGCTGATTGTTGATGAAGCACATAACTATAAGAACCTATATCTTTATACAAAAATGAGAAATGTTGCTGGTATAGGACAATCAGAAGCCTTTAAGTCCTCCGATATGTTTATGAAATGCCGATACATGGATGAAATGACTGGTGGCAAAGGAATCGTTTTTGCGACAGGCACGCCCGTATCAAATTCAATGACAGAGCTTTATACTATGCAAAGATATTTACAGTATGACACCCTGAAAAAGAATGGACTAGAGCATTTTGATTCGTGGGCTTCAACTTTTGGAGAAACACAATCTGCTTTTGAATTATCTCCAGAGGGAACAGGCTACAGAGTGAAGACTCGTTTTTCTAAGTTTTATAACCTACCTGAGCTTATGAGTATGTTTAAGGAAGTAGCCGATATTCAAACTGCAGATATGCTTAATCTTCCTGTTCCTGAAGCTCATTTTAAGGTCATTAAGACTGAGCCAAGTGAAGAGCAAAAAGAAATACTAAAGAGCTTGTCTGAAAGGGCTGATAAGGTGCGTAATAAGTCCGTAGAGCCTGAAGAAGATAATATGCTTAAGATTACTAATGATGGTAAGAAACTAGCCTTAGATCAGCGTTTAATCAATCCATTACTTCCAGATGATGAAAACTCAAAGGTAAATGTATGTGTTAAAAATGTATTTTCTATTTGGGATAAGACAAAAGAAGAAAACTCAACACAACTTCTATTTTCAGATATGTCTACACCAAAGGGTGATGGCAGCTTTAATATTTATGATGATATTAGAGATAAACTTGTAGATTTAGGAATACCAAAGGAAGAAATTGCTTTTATCCATGAAGCCAATACTGATAAGCAAAAAGATGAACTCTTTGCAAAGGTAAGAAAAGGTGAAATTCGCATTTTAATGGGTTCTACTCAGAAGATGGGTGCTGGTACAAATGTGCAAAATAAACTAATTGCAATGCATGATTTAGACGTACCATGGAGACCTGCTGACCTTGAGCAGCGTGCGGGCAGGATTGTCCGTCAAGGAAATGAAAACAAGGAAGTAAATATCTATCGTTACATTACCGAGAACACCTTTGATGCTTACCTTTGGCAGACGATAGAGAATAAGCAGAAATTTATTTCACAGATTATGACTTCAAAGACTCCTGTTCGTGTTGCAGAAGATGTAGATGAAAGTAGTTTGAATTATGCTGAGATTAAGGCACTTGCTACTGGTGATCCAAAGATAAAAGAAAAGATGGATTTGGATAATGAAGTTACGAAACTTAAAATGCTTGAAGCAAACTACAAGTCCAATCGATATAGATTAGAGGATAAGGTTGCAAAGATATATCCTGAAGAAATAGCAAGGACTGAAAAGCTAATTAAAGCAGTGCAAAACGATATTGAAAATGTTGAGCCACAAGGAAGTGGTGAAAATAAATTTACTTCTATAACTATTAATGGCGAGATAATTCGAGATAAAAAGATAGCTGGAGAAAAGCTCTTAGAAGCGATTAAAGGCGTAAAAATTAATGAAAGTAAGGTCATAGGACAGTACCGAAATATGGATTTAGAGGTAAGCTATAACTTCTTTACCAATGAGCATAATTTCAATTTAAAAGGTGCTGCAAACCATTCGGGAGAGCTTGGTACAAGTGCAGATGGTAATATTACAAGATTAGATAATGCTATTGATAAAATGACCGAAAGGTTAAATCGTCTTGAAGAAAAACTCACTAGCACAAAGGAACAACTGGAAAATGCCAAAGAGGAATTGAAAAAGCCTTTTGAAAAAGCAGATGAGCTAAAGACAAAAGTATTAAGACTTGCAGAATTAAACAAGCTACTTGATATGGGAGAAGTGGAAGAAAAAGAAAATCCTAATCCATTACTTGAAGATGTAAAGAGGGCTATTGTAGATTTTTGCAAAAGGGAATATGAAGATGATAGTTATACCTATGAAAATTTTAGTAATCTATTTCCTGACCTTGCTCATATTGGAATTGCATATACTACTACACCAGATGAAAAGCATGAAATTCAATATGAAATTAGCTTAGAAGATTTTACAGCTACTCAGTATATCAATGGAGAACCAATTACAAAGATTGATTATCTTAAAGATTTTGGAAGTGAAGAAAAGGCATTAGAATTTCTAAAACAAGAAATGAAATATGGAGACTTTGGAGAATTTGTATCTATTGATGATAATGACCTTAAAAAAGCATTAGGACTGAAAAGAGATGATGATGGTAATATCTATGATCCACTTGCAAAAGATTTGGATAATGATGGTGTGCCAGATAGATACGATAATGACTTTAGAGACAGTGATTATTTTGAAACTACTTATGATGTAGAGGATAATATTCACACAAGAGTAGAAAGCAAAGAAAAGGTATCTGAAAAGCCATCTATCTTAGGGCAAATTAAGTCTTACCAGTTAGAAGAAGAACAAACAGAAACAAGAGAAAATAAATCAAAAGAACACGATGAACGTTAAGGGGCTTATTACAAGCTCCTTTTCGCTTTTGTAGAAAACATGGAGGGATATTATGAACTACAAAGAAATGAGAAATACACTAGAACAAATGGCAAGCGAAAATCACGAAGATTTTGCAAAGGCATTAATTAGTTTTGAAAAAGGAATAAATGATAAAGATGCCTTGGACAAGTTATATCAGGAATATATGGATAATGACAGCATGAGCTTGCTCAACGATGAATTTGATTACTTGATTGATGAACTTAGAGAAAATGGACAGATTAAAGATAGTGCAGCAATCGAAAAAGAAGATAATGACCTAGTGAATATTGTTGGGAATGTCGTAGGTGAGGTTGAAGCAATTGAAAGAGAAAATAAGAATGGAGAAGCCTTTAAAGTAGTTAATTTCTCAATTGTGTCTAAAGACGATGAGGGAAATAAGACTTATACAAATTGTTCAGCTTATGGAGATAAAGGTGATATTCCAAAGAATTTTAAGCAAGGAGACTTTGTAAAGCTTTTTGGTCAGGTAAGAACATCCATTGACGATAACGGAAAGGAACATACTAACGTTAGAATCCTATCATCTAAGCTTTTAAAAGCAAATGAACTGATGAAGAACCAAGAAGAAAAGAAAGAATCTGTACTTGGAGCAATAAAGAAATATAAGGCTGAAGAAAAAGCAAAACCTATGGAGAAGAAAGAAGCTTCAAAGGAAACTGAGAGATAGAATATGTCGGTGTGGTCTTCGGACCGCACCGATTATTTTTTTATTATAAAATCAGTTCGAGAAAAAAGAAGATAATACTACTAAAAGTTCTATTATTGTGTTATAATAGAAACGATGTGATGTTAAGATGGATAAGACTGGAGGATAATCATGTCGAAACTAAGCTATAAAAAATTATTTAAGAAATTAATAGATATAGAAATGAAAAATACTGAGCTTATGGAAAAAGCCAAAGTAAGTAAAAGTACATTCTACAAAATAAAAAATGGCGAAAATGTTACTACTGATGTATTGCTAAGGATATGTGATGTGTTGGAATGTGACATTTCGGAAATTGTAGAGTGTGTAGAAATTGAAGATAAATGAAAATAAAGATATATGAAAAAATGGGAAGGGGGGTTAATAATGGGAAACTCAATATTAAATAAAGCTAGATATAGTAGCAATAATACAGATGAGTGGTATACAGATTATAAAACAATAGAAAATGAAGTGAACCATTATGAATCTCAATTCAATGGAAAAAAAGTTTTGTGTAATTGTGATGATCCTTACGAATCTGCTTTTGCAAAATATTTCCTTAAAAACTTCAATCGTTTCAAGCTTAAAAAACTTGTATGTATATCATATGCAAAGTCGGCGATGCATTCTAGTGAAGATGGCAGAGGGCTTCTACTTGAAGTGGATAAAATGCCATATTTTACTGAGGGCGATTTAAATAATGACAAGATATTTGAAGCTTTAAATAGTAATGGGAATATTAAAAAGTTAATTGGGGATGGTGATTTTAGAAGTCAAGAATGTATAAATTATTTAATCGATTCTGATATCGTTGTAACCAATCCACCTTTTTCTAAGTTTACAGAATTATTTTCATTAATTATAAAATATGACAAACAATATTTATTGATTAGTAATCAGAATGCAATAACATATAAAGAAATTTTCCCTTATATAAAGAATAATAAGGCTCGTGTGGGATATCATTTTGGAGATATGGCATTTAGGGTACCAGATGATACAGAACCTAGGAAAACAAGATTTTGGGTAGATGAGTTTGGACAAAAATGGCGAAGCTTAGGAAATACAATGTGGCTGACGAATTTAGAGGTTTCCAATGATAGTGGTAAAAAACTAGTTTTAACCCATAGCTTCAAAGAAGAAAACTATCCAAAGTATGATAATTTTGATGCAGTTCATGTATATAGAGTTTCAGAAATACCAATGGATTATTATGGAATAATGGGCGTACCTCTTACATATTTGAAATATCACAATGACAAGATGTTTGAAATTGTTGGGGAGGCAAATCATGGTTCTGATAATGAATATGATCTTTTTAAACCACAAATAAATGGAAAAGAAACATTTAAACGAATATTGATTAAAAGACGAAAGCGAGACAAAAGAATGGAATTTAGAATACTTGATTTATTTTGTGGTGCTGGAGGAATGTCTTATGGAATGCATAAGAATAGCCACTTTGTAACAAAAGTTGCGTTAGATATTAATGAAAAATTGGCACAGACATTTAAGGAGAATATTCCTGAGTCAGAATTGATTATTGGAGATATACAAGATAAGGCGATTAAGGAAAAGATAATAAATCTCTCTAAGAAGAATAAAGTAAATATGATCATTGGCGGACCTCCATGCCAGGGATTTTCCTTAAAGGGCAAAAAATTAGGCTTAGATGATCCTAGAAACTTTTTGTTTATAGAATATCTACATTTGGTTCAGGAACTTAAGCCTCTAGTTTTTGTAATAGAAAATGTAAAGAGTTTAATGTCTACATCTAACGGATGGTTTAAAAATCAAATTATAAGTGAGATAAAAAAATTAGGTTATGAAGTTAGTGTAGGTATAGTTAGAGCAAGTGACTATGGAGTTCCACAAAATAGGGAGAGAGTTATATTTCTGTGCAGCAAAAATAAAGCAATTTCTTTGCCAGAACCAACAGTTAAAAAACCTACAACAGTTAGAGATGCTATCGAAGATTTAGCATATTTAAATTCAAATGAAGGTGATTTTGAACAAAGTTATATTACTGAAGCAAAAACAGAGTATCAAAAGCTCATGAGAAAAGATAGTGATAGGTTATATAATCATAAGGCTTCTAATCATTCTGAAATTGCAATTCATAAGCTTAGCATGATACCACCAGAAAAAGGTAAAGAATATTTGCCTGAAAATCTTTTAGGAAAGCAAAAATTTAATTCAACATGGGGGAGATTGAAGTGGGATGAGCCATCTCCAACTATAGACACAAGATTTGATGCTGCATCAAATGGTACAAATAATCATCCGTTTTTGAATCGCTCTATTACACCTAGAGAAGCTGCCCGAATTCAGTCATTTGATGATAGATTTATTTTCTATGGTAATAAAGTTGATATTAGAACACAAATTGGTAATGCGGTGCCACCACTTATGGCAAAGGCTATTGCCGATCATATATATGAAAATTTAGTCAATAATGAGAGTGAGGTAATTGAAAATGAATAATCAAATGGCTTATTTAGTAGGTATGATATTAGGAAACGGAGAAGTGCAAAGAGATGTTAATAGCACTACGATTACGATAGAAATACCACATAAGAATTTAAGAGATGATGAAGGGCTAGAAGTTTCGGTATATGTAAAAAGTAGTTTAGCTGATATTAGAAGCGTTATTGAACCACTTTTAGGACATTCCTTGCCTATTTCACAAACAAAAAGTGTAACAAGGGTGTCTTTTACAAAGCCTAATGAAGATTATACAATGAGGGAAATTTTAAGATTTATTGGAAATGGAATTCATCACTCAACAATGACAATGAATGATGAACTATTTAATATGTCTACTGACGAAAAGAAAGAGTTACTTAGAGGAGTTGCAGATGTAACAGGATACATTAGGAAAAGTAATATTGCATTTGGACAAGATGGTTGCCATAGAGTATATATTGAGATTCCAGGTAATTGGCAATTTGTTATAGATATAGCTAATATGTTGAAAACATTAGATATACCAGTGCAAACAATAGATTTTGGACATCCGAATTTTAGAGATTCTAATTTAAAAAAATACAACGAAGGAAAACCTAATTATTGGAAAAAGGAACATCAAGTAAAGATATGGGCAAATGAATTTTTGCCTATAGGATTTAACATTGTTCATAAGCAAAGGGCGTTAGAAAGATATGCTGAAGAACTGCTTGACTATTTAGATGAAGAAAAAACACATCAATTTTACTGGGAAAAACCTGTTAGATTAAGGAATAAGCCTATTCATCCTATGGAAAATGATGATAGTTTGCCTGAAAAAATAAGAGGCAAGCATTTTGACTCATGGACTCAATTAGCAAAGGAGTTGGGATATGGCGAATAATGTAAGAAGTGAATTTGATCTATATCCTGGCATGTGCAGATGGTTAGATACATACCTTAAAGACAAGTTTAAAAATAAAAGATGCGAAGTGGTTGTGTTAGATTGCCATTCTGTATATTTGGATTCAATTTTAGATAAATACGATGTAATACAATATTATCCACAAGTTGTTGGATTGAAAATTGAAATTGATGTTTTAGGAATTGTAAGATGGAAAGATAGAGCTGAAATCTATCTGGTTGAAGCAAAAAAGACAGCTTTAAATCTTCAAAACTTAGGGCAATTATTGATATATTGTAAACTTTGCAATCCTGAGGAAGCGTATTTATTATCCTCTGGCGGTTTAGGTAGCTTGAAAAAAGTTTTAAATAATTTAAATAGGGAAGACCTTCTTGATTATGGAAGCGGAAAAAGAATTAAAAAAATTAAGGTTGCCAGATGGGATATAGCTAAAGATGGGATAGATAATCATTCTATTGTGCCTAAAATTTAGAATTTATTATTTTTGAAAAGGGGTGATTTTAGAATTATGTTTGATAATGGTTGTGAATGGATAAGATGTGATTTTCATCTACATACAAGGAAAGACAAAGAATTCAAATATACAGGGGAAGACAACTCATTTGTTAGCGATTACGTAAATAAACTGGAAAGTGAAAAGATAAAGATTGGAGTAATAACTAATCATAATAAATTTGATTTGCAAGAATATAAAGCTTTGAAAAAAACAGCAAAGAAAAAAGATATTTTCATTTTGCCAGGAGTGGAGTTATCAGTTAAAGATGGTAAAAATGGCGTTCATACACTTATAGTATTTAATCCAGAAGACTGGATTAAAAATGGCGAAAACCATATTGACAGTTTTTTGACTGCTGCTTTCCAAGGAATAAGTAATCGAGAAAATGAAAACACATGCTGTAACTTTGATATAAATACCTTACTAGTAGAACTGGAAAAGCTTAATAAAGACTATTTTATTGTATTTGCACATATTGAACAGAGAAGTGGACTTATTGAAGAATGTGGTGGTGGGAGATTAAGTTCTTTAGCACAGAATCATGAATTTAAAAAAAGAGTGCTTGGATTACAGAAACTTAGAACTTTTGACAATAAATCCAAAATAAAAAATTGGTTTGGTTATGAGATTGCATTTGTAGAAGGATCGGATCCTAAAAAACTTGATGAAATCGGAAAAGGGGAATTATGTTATGTAAAGATTGGTGAATACTCTTTTAGTGCATTGAAGTTTTCTCTTCAAGATTATGAAAATAGAATTTCTAATGAAGAGCCAAAAATTAATCATGGCTATATACAATCTATAGCATTTAAAGGGGGGAAACTGGACTCAATAAAAATACCTTTTTCAAATGAATTGAACACTTTAATTGGTATAAGGGGAAGTGGAAAATCTTCGATTTTAGAATCAATAAGATACGCTTTGGATCTAAATGCTAATATTGATAAAGATTATAAGGAAAATCTAGTTAAGAATACTTTAGGATCAGGTGGAGAAATTTCTTTAGATATTATTGATAAGTATGGTAAACATTATGAAGTCAGAAGATTAATGGGTGAACAACCATCTATTTTAGATGAAAACGGGGATGAGGTTGGAATTTCTATCAATTCTGTAATAAATAATCCACTGTATTTTGGTCAAAAGGATTTATCTTTTACTCAAAGCGGATATGCATTTGATTTGTTGCAAAAATTAGTTGGCAATAAAATAAAAATGCAACTAGGCTCTGTAGATAATTATGTTCTAAAATTGGATAATTCGATAAGAAATCTACTTCAACTCTCGTCAATTCCAACTAAGATAGAAGAGCTGAATGCGGCAAAGCAAGACTTGGAATATAAACTTAAAATATTTCATGAGAAAGGTATAGCAGAAAAACTAAATAAGCAAACTTCATATAATAAAGACTACAATAAAATTGAATATCTAGTTAAACAAGTTAATGTAACATATTCGAAAGTTAAAAAAATATACGGTGAAATTGATAAAAATCAATTTATCTTATCAGATTATACGAGTGAATTTAATGGAGAACTATTTGGAAATATAAATGATATATTAAAAAACATTTTAACTGCTATTAATAATATCTCCGCTGAAATCGAAACTATTGCGAAAAATGAAAATTCTCTACGAACAATTAAAGATGAATTTGATAAAGACATGAAATCATTAAAAGAAGAGTTTGCATCTATTAAGCGTGAAATACAAGATGATACTCTTGATCCAGATAGTTTTGTAAAATACACATCTGAATTAGATAAAGTAAAACAAAATATCGAAGAATTAAATAAGAAAAATAACTCTAGAGAATCATTAATTTTGGATATCAAGAAATCTATACGAGAAAGAAATGAAGTCCTTAGTAATATTTTTAATAAATATGAAGAAGAAATTAAAAGAATTAACGATAGCCAAAGTGAACTTAAAATTGAAATCAAATTCAAAGGGAATAAGGATAAATTCAAAAATGATATTAAAGCCAAGTTTCGTGGAACTGGAATATCAGAAGTAAAGGCTACGACTATAGCCAATGAGTTTTCTGATTTTGTATCAATTATAAGTGATTGCATTTTAGATGATGCAAAAAAATTACATTCTATACTTACAGATAATGAAGTCGTTAAAGTATATGATAAAATAAAAGATAATTATTCTGACCTAATAAAAGAAGTATGCCCAGATTTAGTAGAAATTTACTATCATGATAAGTTACTCGAACAACATTCGATAGGACAGAGAGCATCAGCATTAATATTATTTGTTTTAACACAAGAAGATAATGATTTAATTATCATTGACCAGCCAGAAGATGATTTAGATAATCAAATTATTTATGATGAAGTGATTAGTACAATTAATAAAAAGAAAAAATCTATACAGTTTATTTTTGCTACGCATAATGCGAATATACCTGTACTAGGGGATGCAGAATGTGTTATTTCTACTCAGTATGATGAAAAAATAAATGCTGATATTGGAAATATTGATTGCAAAAATACTCATAAAAAAATTGTTGATATTATGGAAGGTGGGAAAGAAGCTTTTGAGAAACGTAAATTGATATATACCAACTGGAATGAAGCTTCAAAAGTATAGAGCTACCTTTCCATTTCCTTACCCATATATTTTTCATAATTTTTTCTGATTTGATACAGTTCTTTCATATCGGACTTTGCAGAAGAATACTCTTGCATTAGGGTATTCTTTTTTTCATGCAATGAATCAAGCTCTTTCAAAATATCTTTGGAGTTTGGAAGTTTTGAGTAAGATTTTTTTAGGTCTGAAAGGGCATTTTCATAGAGTGTTATTTCTGATTTATGTTCTTCAAAAAAAGCCTTATCAGATGGATCTTTCTTATATTCCAGATAGATTTGGCGATACATTTTTACGGTATGAACTTGTTCCATAGTATTTGATAGAACTGAAATTTTCTTATCTATAACTTTGATTTCATCTTGTAGATTTTGCCTTTTATCTGCACTTTCCTTAATGAATTCATCAAGCTGGGAGATAGACTTAAATCCTTTTTCACGCATCAAAAGTACAGTATCGGTTGCAGTTTTTAAATTGTGTTTTGTAGCCCAATACTCATAGCCTTTGCTTGATTTTGCCTTTTCATTATTTGCTATATCTATAATATTCCCAACACGTTTTCTAATAGTATAAGATTTATGATTAACATTATCTAAGATACGCTCTTTTAATCTATCCTCAGCATAATCTTCTCCAATTGTCTTAGCTCGTGTAAATCTTTCTTTGTCTTTATGTTTAAATGCAATGTGCTTTCCATACTTGATCTCATAATTAAGGGTAGCCATTCTCTTTATAAAATCATCCCAATCTTTGGATTGTTTAATAGCTTTATCTATATCAAATTGAAGTCTACTTTTCCAAGAAGTACCTTTCTTAAATTGGTCATTTTCATACCATGACTTACCATTAGTTTTATATTTCTTCCTATAAGTTTCGTAGAACTCATCAATAACAGATAGGTTGTTTTCTTTGCATAGTTTATCACTTTGATACCTAATTTGATGATAGCTTCTCTTGTTGGATTGATAGCACTTGCCTGTAACCATATTTACATTATTGAAGATGATATGATTATGGATATGACCTTTATCTATATGGGTTGTAAGTACGAACTCGTACTGATCCTTAAGTATTCTCTTACAAAGTTCCATTCCGATTTGATGTGCTATTTCTGGAGTAGCTTCACCAGGCATAAATGACTGAATAAGGTGTCTTGCAAGTACTGTTCCATTAACTTTATTATCTTCTCTAGTCTTCATAAAAGCAGTATGGGCAGTAGAAGCAAAGCACTTATTTGTGCTTACCAATATTTTTTCGTCTGTCTTTTCTTCATTTGTTATATAGACAATAGCAAGGTTAAGTGTTGATTTTATTGGATGTATTTTTGTGATTGCCATTTAAACCTCATCTCCTTTGTTAGTAGTTTTATTAAGTAGTAGGGAATGTATTTGCCATATTTCTTTTGATAGATGTTCAATGTGGGATTGTATATCTTTGATGTCATCGCTATAAATAACACCAGTAGAATTAACTCGTTTAGCAATTTGGTTGACGCTACTTGCATATCTAAAAAGTAATCCTTGTATATCTCTAAATGGTTCTAAATCGACAACATAAATATCTGATTCAGATACTACTTTTCTTAGAAAATGGTTCATGGTCTTACACTTTGACATCTTCATTTTCTTTTCAAAGAGTGCTTTTTCTTCTTCTGTTAAGTTTATTTTCAGCTGAACATTTCTAATTCTATTTGCCATGTCTGTTACTTCCTTTCAAAAAATTGGGGTCTTAGGGTACTCCCTAACAAGCTAAAATTGATAAAAAAAGAAGCAACTCCACGAGGGGCCGCTTCATCGATTTTTCGTAAGTGGGTACACACTTACTGTGCTTGCTACATAAGCTACATAAGAATGATTTGTAAAGCAAGCGTTAAGCGAGATATGAGTTTGTGTCTTAATTATACCAAGTATAGAAGTTAATGTCAGCGTTTTATCTAAAACACATTTATAACATGACAAAAAATGTCATATTTATGGTATAATAGTAACTACTAGGAGTGGTTAAATAATGAAAAACAATAGATTGTTTAAAATTTTGTATTATGTACTGGAAAAAGGAAAAGTAACGGCAAATGAACTTGCGGAAAAATATGAAGTATCAATAAGGACAATTTATAGAGATATTGATGTCCTTAGCAGTGCCGGAATTCCCATCTACGCCACCCAAGGGAGAGGTGGTGGAATAGAAATAGCGGATGATTTTGTATTGAAAAAATCATTTCTTTCTGAGAACGAGCAAGAACAGATTTTGATTGCCTTAAAAGGTTTAGAACTGACAAATAAGGAGTACGAAAATGAACTTTTAACCAAATTAACCGCTTTATTTAAAACGAAAAATACTAACTGGATAGAAGTTGATTTTACAAATTGGCAACGAAGTAAATCTTATGATGAATTATTTAAAGATATAAAATCAGCAATCATCAATAAAAATATTGTTCGTTTTATATATTTTTCCAGTAATAAAAAAGAAACAAGCAGAAAAGTAAAGCCAATAAGACTCCTATTTAAAGGATGGGATTGGTATGTGTATGCATTTTGTTTGTCAAGAAATGATTTTAGATATTTTAAGCTGTCACGCATAAAAGAATTTGAAATTTTACCAAATACCTTTGAAGATGATTTTGATAGTATTGTCTTAAAAAAAGAAATCGAGTATGAGGAAACTGTATTTGTTAAAGTAAAATTTGATAGAAAAATGGCTTTTAGAGTATATGATGAAGTATCCAGTGCTATTGAAGAAGATGAAGATGGAAATTTATATGCTACAGTAGAACTTCCCAACGATTACAATTTATATAACTATATATTTTCCTATGGAGATGCGGCAGAGGTGTTAGAACCGAAAGAAATTCGAGATAAAATTAAAAACATAATAAACATTATGGCTAAAAAATATAGAATATGACAGATGGTGTCAAGTTAACTTTTGTATAATATATTTATCAGTACAAAGGAGAATTTTGCTATGAAATATGAATGGAAAAAAGAAGAAAAATACTTATATGGAGCGAAGCAAAAAGCGGAGATAATAGATGTTCCTAATCAGAAGTTCATTATGATAAATGGAGAAGGTAATCCCAATTTAGCTGATTTTTCAGATAGAGTTTCGGCATTGTTTACATTAGCATATGGTATAAAAATGTTATTTAAAAAGACGAATATAGATGAAAATAATTCTTCTTACAAAGACTTTGCTGTATTTCCACTCGAAGGCATCTGGAGAAAAAACTCTGGAGAACAATTTGATAAAAATAAATTGAAATATGCAATTATGATTAAACAGCCAGATTTTATTACAAGAGATATTTTTGATTTAGCTATTAAGAATGTTAGAGAGAAAAAACCGAATAAATTATATGATGAAATCATTTTTGATAATGTAGAAGGTGGCAAAGCAGTACAGATTTTACATATTGGAAGTTTTGACACAGAACCATATTCATTTGAAAAACTAGAAAGTTTTATGGAAAAACATGGTCTTTTAAGAAAATTTGATTGTCATACAGAAATCTATTTGAGCAACAAGAATAGAACATCAGAAGAAAACTTAAAAACCATATTGAGATATAGCGTAAAGTAGGAGGAAATATTATGCCAAGACCAAGAACAAAAGAAGATTTAATGATTGCAGCGAAAGAAAACTATGATAAGTTGAACGTATTAATTGCTAAGCTATCTGACGAAGAATTAAACACACCTCTTGACTTTTCAAGTGATGAAAAAAAGAAAGAGGCTCATTGGAAAAGAGACAAAAATTTAAGAGATATTTTGATTCATTTATATGAATGGCACCAACTTCTTTTGAATTGGGTAGATACAAATTTAAAGGGAGTGGCAAAACCTTTTATTCCAGCTCCATATAATTGGAAAACTTATGGAGATATGAATGTCGAGTTTTGGAAAAAACATCAAAATACTTCTCTTGAAGATGCAAAAGAAATGTTTCATAAATCCCATAAAGATATTTTAGAATTAGCTGAGAGATTTACAAACGAAGAATTGTTTTCAAAAGATGTCTATAAGTGGGTAGGAGGAAGTGTACTTGGTTCGTATTTTGTAAGCACTACTTCAAGTCATTATGATTGGGCGATGAAGAAATTAAAAGCACATCAAAAAAATTGTAAGCAAAAATAAGCAGATATGGAGATGATAGAATGCATTTTACGAAGGTAAAAGGAATATTATCTTCAAAAAATGGAATGAATTTATTCAGAGGCTGTACACATGGTTGTATTTATTGTGACTCAAGAAGTAAATGCTATCAGATAAACCATAGATTTGAAGATGTAGAAGTTAAAGAAAATGCCCTACAACTTTTAGAAGATTCTTTAAGAAGAAAACGCAAAAAATGTATGATCGGATTAGGTTCTATGACAGATCCATACATTAAAGAAGAGCTTAGATTAAATTATACAAGGCAGGTACTTGAGTTAATGAACAAATATGGATTCGGCATAACGCTTATAACAAAATCATCAAATGTTTTAAGGGATTTAGATTTATTGAAAGAAATAAATGCAAAGACTAAGTGTGTTGTTCAAATGACACTTACTACTTATGATGAAAAGCTATGCAAATTGCTTGAACCAAATGTTTCTACAACAAAGGAAAGATTTGAGACCTTGCTTGCTTTAAGAGATGAAGGGATACCTACAATTGTATGGTTAAGTCCAATTTTACCTTTTATCAATGACACTGAAGAGAATCTAATGGGCATTTTAAATTATTGCAAGGAAGCAGAAGTAAAGGGAATAATTTGCTTTGGCATAGGTCTCACCCTAAGAGAAGGGAATAGAGAATATTTCTATTGTGCATTAGATAAAAAATTCCCCAGGGTTAAAGATAAATATATTAAAACATTTGGAAATAGCTATATTGCTAACAGCAAAAATAATTCTAAATTAATGAAGATTTTTCATGACTTTTGCGAAAAAGAGAAAATAATGCATGATAATGATATTATTTTTGACTACTTGAAAGAATTTGAAGAAAGAGAGATAACTAGACAACTTAGTATATTTGATTTTTAGAAAATAGAAATAATACAAAAGGTTATGGAGGACTTTTAAAGATGGTGTCAGAAAGAACTAAATACGATACATATCTTAATATAAGTCCTTTTTTATATTTTCAATTTAGTAAATCATAAGGATTACCATGTAAATAATTTAATATTTTTCATCCATTATGGAGGATTCGGTATGCATAAATGCCGAAGTCCTCCTTTTTTGTTTTAAACAAGAAAACAAAGAAATGGAGGAAAATAAAAATGCGAAAAAATTATTTCTTGTTTGTGAATGGAAAAAAAGTGGAGGTTAGTGAAGAGATTTATAAAGTCTACTGGCAAGAAAAAAATCATGAAAAATATTTGAAGCAGGTGGATAGAAGAAATCACCTGCTTTTTTTCTCGTCTTTTGATCATGATGGACATTTTGAGGATAGTATAGTTGATGAGGGTTTTGATGCAGATAAAATCGTTCAGACACAGATGATGATTGAGGCAGTGCGAGATGCACTATCAAAATTAAATGATGAAGAAAGAGAAATCATTGATAGACTTTATTTCAATGATGAGACTATTCGTTCGGTGGCTGAAACGAAAAAAATATCTCATCCAGCTCTCATAAAGAGAAGAAATAAGATATTGGACAAGTTAAGAGAATTGCTGAAAGACTTTAAATAGCATTTAGGTCATTACGAAAAAACAGCAAAAAAATACTTAATATCGACATTAAAATACCTTTTTCTTACAAGTGGGTTGTAATTTAAGATAAATTCTTTTAACCTATAAAAACTTAATAAAATGGGTAACAGGAGGAAAAGGTATGATTGAAAAAGAGGTATTAGAACTTGTTGTTAAAAAAGTAATGGACAAGTTTGCAAAAGAAAATGATGGTTCAAGAGGTTGGGCAAAGGAAGATATTGAGAACGAAATACTACTGCTTGGCGGAACTATGACTGATATTTACGAAGCTATGAAGATAGGATTTAATGTTTGTCTTAATGACTACAAACTTCAAGAACCATTATATTGCTAAAACTCTATTTGAAAGGCATCTCTACGGAGGTGCTTTTCTTTTTCAAAAAAATTCATAAATCTGGTTACCAAAAGGGATAAATTTTCACTATTAAAGTGTAGGAGGAAATTTATCCTTTTTGCTTTTGAGGTAGAAGAGAAAATCTATTCCGTTATTAAGCAAAGAATCCTACATAGCAGAAAGCTAATTGATCTTTGACAACTGAATAGACCAAGGTGGGACGTTATCCATTTGTGGAGAATTATGACCTACGCCAAGACTTTTCTGCTGAGAGATTGGTTTAAATGAATACTGGTAAGTGCCAAGGATAAAAGAAAAAGAGCGATAAATAGGAATACATAAAGGATAGATGTGGCAATCTATCTCTGTGATACAAATGGTGATAATGATACTTCAATAGTTTAAGCCGGCTCGTCTTAATAAGAGGCGGTGGTGAGATTCCAATGTAGCAGCCAATGCACCTACCAATGTCATAAAACTTATTATAAAAATAGTGAGGTTAAGACTATGAATAAGAAAAAAGAAGTTAAGAAAGATAAGGATAAGAAGCAAATAGCAGATGATTATTCTAAGAAAATAACCTACTCTACAAGCGAAAGTGAAAAGCTTGATTTACTGGATATTGTTGAGATGTATCTATGTAAATCCTGTGTCAGAATTTGAGGGGCTGACAAAGAGAAATAGGGTGCGGTAAAATATAGGTGGTAGAAGTAATCTTCCGAAATGACTATTTGCCAAAATATCATTTTAGGAGGATTGTTATGAGAAATACTGCGTGTATGTATCTTCGTCTTTCAAGAGAAGATGGAGACAGTAATGAAAGCAACTCTATTTCAAATCAAAGACAAATAATCAAATCTTATGCTAAAGAAAAGAGCATAGATCTATCTTATGAATATGTAGATGATGGATATAGTGGTTCTAATTTTGAGCGTCCAAATTTTAAGAATATGATTGATGACCTGAATAAAGGAAAGTTTTCTATCATTATGGTAAAAGACTTATCTCGTTTCGGCAGAGATTATATTGAGTCTGGAAAGTATCTGCAAAAGATATTTCCTGAAAAAGGTATTCGCTTTATATCTGTAAATGATAATTATGATAGTGATAATGCGGATGTTAGCGATACACATTTAATACTTCCTATTAGAAATTTTATCAATGACAGTTATTGTCGAGACATTTCTATGAAGGTGAAATCATCAAAAGAAGTGAAAAGGAAAAATGGCGAGTTTATTGGATCATTTGCTCCTTTTGGATATAAGAAAGATGATAAAAACAAACATCAGCTTGTAGTTGATACAGAAGTAGCTCATATTATTGAGCGAATATTTAATATGAAAATAGAGGGTTATTCCTCAAAGGCTATTGGCGACTTTCTAAACAGTATTGGAACAGTTACGCCATCAAAACATAAGGAAAATAATGGTGATAACTTCAATACTGGTTTTGTTGTGAAAAAAGCAAAATGGGATGCTAAGATGGTAAACCGTATTATTTCAAATAAAGTTTATATTGGTGTCTTGGAACAAGGAAAAACCACAAAGTTAAATTATAAATCAAAGCATGAAGTAGATGTTTCAAAAGAAGACTGGATTGCAATAGAAAATGCTCATGAAAACATAGTCTCAAAATCTATCTTTGCACTAGCAAACAAAATGCTACTTCGTGATGTGAAACACTCTAAAGATAAGCCATATATATTATCAGGGATGCTTTATTGTAAAGATTGTGGTAGTCCTATGATCAGGCGAAAAGTAAGAGACAAGACTTTCTACATTTGCTCTGAATATAACAATTCCGGAGAGTGTTCAAGACATAGTGTAAAAGAAGATTATGTTACTTATGCAACTATTCATGCACTAAATGAATATCTATCTAAGTACAATGAGCTGCTTAAAAAAGTTAGCGAAATAGATGTTTCAAAGTTTACATTAAAGGTTGATTTTGAGTCATTAAATGCAGAAAAAAGAAAGTATGAAAGACTTAGACAATCTCTTTATATGGATTTAGAAGAAGAACTTATAACTACTGAAGAATTTGAACGATTTAGAAAAAATTATCTTATTAAGATTAGGGAAATTGAGAAACAAATTATTGCAAAACAAAATATCGTAGATGAACTGAAAATGAAGATAAACGATAAAGGTAGTTTAGTTTCTGAGATAGTTCCTAATCCTGAAAGTTATGAACTGAATCGATTGTCTTTAGTGTCTTTTATAGATCGTATTGAGATTGGAGAGGATAATGCAATTAACTTTGTATTCAACAATATTGAAACAGTGAATCTGCTTCAAGCGATTGTGGATAGTGATAAGGTTAAAGCTAATAACACACATAAGGCGAGACTAATATCAATGGGCAAGTTATTTGATGAGCATTTAGAAAGAGTTGAACCTAAGCTTGCAGTTGGAGGTGTTTGTTAATGGCAAGGACTTCCAAAAGATATATAAGAAAAAACGAAAAACAAGCACAAAAAATATTTTATAAAGCTGGAATATATACAAGATTATCCAGTGAAAGAAAAGAAGAGTGGCGTGAGAAATCATCGTCTATCGAAACCCAGGTGCTTTGTTGTAAAGAGTATGCTTTAAAGGAAAATATCAAAGTCGTAAATATTTACACAGACTATGAATATAGTGGAACAAATTTTGAAAGACCACAGTTTCAAGAGATGATGCAAGATATTCGTGAAAGAAGAATTAATTGTATTATTATAAGAGACCTATCAAGACTTGGAAGAGAATATCTTGAGATGGGAAGACTCATAGACAAGGTATTTCCATTCTTGGGAGTAAGGTTTATTTCTGTTAATGATAAAGTTGATACTGTTAAGGATTTAGATTCTAAGAAATCATTTGAAGTAACTCTTAAGAATATCGTCAACGATATGTATGCTAAAGACATTTCGGTAAAGATAAAGACAAGTAAGCACAATAGGGCAAGGAATGGATATTTTATTGGTTCTGTTCCACCTTATGGATATAAGGTAGTGAAATTAAAAGAGGGACAAAAGTTAGAAGTTGATGAGAATGTTAGATTCATTGTTGAAGAAATGTTCCAATTGACACTTGAGGGGAAAAGCCAATATGAGGTTGCAAAACACTTTAATACAAAGGGTTATGCGACAGGAATGGTCTATTACAAAACAGGTAGAATTTATAGACAAGATGGCGATACACAGTGGAATAAAGGCACTATTTCCAAAATGCTTACTAACAGAGCTTACACAGGAACTTTAGTGCAAGGTGTTAAGCAACAAAATCTTGCAAAAGGAATGAAGCGACAATTTGTAGATGAAAGTCAGCATATTATTTATGAAAATGCTCATGAACCAATCATTTCAAAAGAAGACTTTGAAAAAGTGCTGCAAGGGCGAGCAAATAGATTAAAGAACAATGCTTTTGGTGCAGAAATGCATAACTTTAAAAGAGATTATGAGAATAGATATAAGGGCTTGATTTTCAATAATGCAACAGGTAAGGAACTTTATCGAAGAACCAGAATTTACGGGACAAACCATGATAGGCTTTATTACTCTTTTCAAAACGATACTTGTACAGGCAAGATAGATAACGAAGTAAGAGTATTTATTATGGAAAGAGAGCTTGATAAGGCAATGTCTGAAAAGGTAGCAGAGTTTATTACTAAGGCTACAAGCAAGGCAAAGCTAATAGAAAGAGTGTCTGCTAGGTTTTTTGAAAGTATAGATAAGCTAAACGAAGATATTTCGAAGCTCAAAATTAAGACTGGGAAGGAAGAACTCCTAATTCAAAAAGCTTACGAAGAGTATAGCTTGGGCAAGATTGATAGAGACGAATATAGTCTTAAAAGAGAGATTGCTCTTAGCCATATTGCAACAATCAATAATGAAGTTATTTCGGTTGAAAAGGTTGTAAAAGACCTTGAAAGAGATAAGAAAATAGCTATTAAGTGGATTAAAGATGTATTTTCAGCAAAAAAAGTTGAAAAATTGCCAGCTGATTTAATTCATAGCTTAGTAGAGAAGATAATTGTCTATGGGAATCATAACTTTGAAATAGTCTTTAAATTTAACATGGATAGTTTGATGGGAGGTGTAAAGGATGAGTAAAATTGCACTTTATATCAGATTATCTGTAGAAGACCAGATGAAGAAAGATGAGAGCGAAAGTATAATCAATCAAAGGTATTTCCTGAATGATTTTCTTGATAGAAATGATGAGTTTAAAAGCTTCCAAAGAGAAGAATATATTGATGACGGATATACCGGAACAAATGAGAAAAGACCATCTTTTCAAAGAATGCTTGAGGAAGTTAAGAATGGAAAAATCAATGCAATCATTGTAAAAGACTTATCGAGGTTTATGAGAGATTACATTTCGCTTGGTGATTATCTGGAGAATATTTTTCCTTTTCTTGGTATTAGGTTTATTGCGATTAATGATGGCTATGATAGTGCTAAGGAAAAAGGGAATGGAACAGACCTGGATATTCAGTTTAAAGGTTTGTTATATGACTTCTATACAAAAGATATTTCGCAGAAAGTAAAGACAGTTACTACTGAACTTAAGAAGCAAGGAAAGTTTCTTGCTTGGAGTCCACCATTTGGTTATATGAAAGATCCAGAGAATAAGCATAACATCATTATTGATGAAAAGACAGCTTGGATTGTGAGGAAGGTATATGACTTAGCACTTACAGGACTTGCATCAAGAAAGATTGCAGCAGTTATGAATGAAGAGAATATACCAACACCAAACGAGCGTAAAAAAGAACTTACCAATATGGATTATGAATATAACATAGTGTCATCAGATACAAGAGATGCACCAACATGGACAAATGGTACAGTGGTAGATATTTTATCCAATGAAAATTATACAGGTACTTATGTCTTCAATATGCAAGAAAAGTCGGTATTGACTCCTGGTAGTTTTAAATTTAATCCTAAAGAAGAATGGGGTAGAGTTTATGACCATCATGAAGCTATTATCTCAAGAGAAGAGTTTGATAAGGTTCAAGAAATTAAAGAAAAGAATAGTTTCTTAAAAGGAAAGAATACTGATTACCCTTGGAGGACAAAATCGCCATTGCAAGGATTTACAAGATGTCCTACTTGTAACCATATTCTTGGACTTACTCAATCAAAGTTTAAGCGTCCAGATGGAAGTATGAGAATACATAAGTATTTTCATTGTAGGATCTGCAAGTGTAATAATGTAGAACATAAAAACTCAAGAGTAGATAAGTTAGAGGAACAGGTGCTTGCACTTATTAAAGCGAAATATGGTGAAGCAGAAGTAAAGCCCAAAGAAAAAATAACTATTAAAGATATAGAGAATAAGATAGAAAATATTCAGGCAAAAAAGATGTATGATTTTGAAAAGTATAAGCTTGGTAAAATGACGAAAGCCAAGTTTGTAGAAAGTAAAAACCAGATAGATAATGAAATTGACAGGCTTGAAGAAAAGATAAAACTATCTTTTAATGAAACTGAAGTAGTAACAGATAATGAACTTACAAGAGAACTTATGGAAAAGTATGTTGAGTCAGTTATCTGTGAAGGTAGTATAGTTCAAAAAATCATATGGAAATAGACGCAAGAGGGAGTGAGAAATCACTCTCTTTTTGCTGTCTAAAAATAGACAATGTATTTTGTGTCAGTCGCTTGACACGAGAGGGTACAAGTGGCTTTTTGGTAGCGGCAGGTCAGTATTTAAAAGAGAAATATTTAGAAGATATTTTTTACAATAAAGAGCAAAAAACGCATTATGATAGCACCATGTTTACCGGTTATGATATGGATAGAACTATGCTGCGTATTGGTGCCATGAACATGATGACTCACGGTATCGCCAATCCTAATATTGCATATAAAGACAGTTTGTCCGAGCAAAATACTGACAGTGGTAAATATACTAAAATTTTAGCAAATCCACCATTTAAAGGCAGTTTGAACTATGAAGGTGTATCAACAGACTTACTAAAAGTTGCTAAAACCAAAAAAACAGAACTGCTCTTTTTAATTTTGTTTTTACGGATGTTAAAAACTGGCGGACGTTGCGCTTCTATTGTTCCTGACGGTGTTTTATTTGGTTCGTCCAATGCTCATAAAGCTATTCGCAAAGAGATTGTAGAAAACAATCGTCTGGAAGCAATTATATCCATGCCTTCCGGTGTGTTTAAACCTTATGCCGGAGTAAGTACGGCGGTAATCATTTTTACGAAAACAGGTGCCGGTGGCACGGATGATGTTTGGTTCTATGACATGCAAAATGACGGTTACAGCCTGGACGATAAACGTACTGCCATAGTAGGCAGTGATATACCTGACATTGTGGCTCGCTTTAAATCCCTGGGAGAGGAAGCAAAGCGTGAACGCACGGAACAGAGCTTTTTAGTACCCAAAGCAGAAATCGTAGCTAATGGTTATGACCTTTCGATAAATAAATACAAAAAAACAGTGTATGTTGAAGAAACATATCCGCATCCGCTCGAGATCATGACAGAAATCAGACAATTAGAAAGTGAGATCACCTCTGGCTTAGCAGAACTGGAGGCGATGTTGCGTGAGTAAGTGGGAAAGCTTACAATTAAATAAAATTGCAGGATTAGTGATGGGACAGTCTCCATCATCTGATTCATATAATACTGAGGGCGAGGGGATGCCTTTTTTTCAAGGAAAAAGTGATTTTGGAAAAGTGAATCCGAAAATAAGGATGTATTGCAAGAGTCCTAAAAAATTAGCACATAAGAATGATATTTTATTGTCTGTACGTGCACCAGTTGGTGACGTGAATATTGCGGAAGGAACATGTTGCATTGGACGTGGACTGGCGGCGATATCAGGTCAAAAAGAGAAAAGTTATTCGAAATATATATATTATTATTTACTTTGGAAAAAGAAAGAGTTAGAAAACATTGGTGTCGGTAGTACATTTAAGGCAATTGGGAAAAAAGATATTGAAAAAATTCTAATCCCGCTTCCACCTCTAGATATTCAAAAGAAAATAGCTACTGCTCTGGATACTGCCAATGCGCTCATCGAAAAACGCAAAGAGCAAATAGAAAAATTGGATTTGTTAATTAAATCACAGTTTATCGAAATGTTTGGTGATCCAGTGACTAATCCTAAAGGGTGGGAAAGCTTGTTGTGGAAGTGTGTTTTTAACACAACTACAGGAAAACTTGATTCAAATGCAATGGTAACATATGGACAATATCCTTTTTTTACATGCGCAAAGGAATCATTTTTAATTGATGTATATGCCTTTGATTGTGAAGCTTTAATTCTTGCGGGTAATAATGCTGCAGGTATATATGATGTAAAATATTATTCAGGTAAATTTAATGCCTATCAGAGAACCTATATTTTAACATTAAAAAACGCACATAATAAATATTGTATTTTTAAAATGCAATTAGAATTAAGGTTAAAACAGTTGCGATATAATTCAAAGGGAACAAATACAAAATATTTAACAATGGAAATATTAAATAAGTTAGATTTTATTATTCCACCTACCGATCTTCAAAATCAATTTGCTGAATTCGTACAAAAAGTTGAAGCGCAAAAAGCTTTACTGCAAAAGTCACTAGCCGATATGGAACAAAATTATCAATCTTTGTTGCAAAAATGTTTTAAGGGTGAGATATTTTAGTCGTAAAATGATGAGGTGTATTTGATGAAAACCAACTTTGATTTTTTATTAAAAGAACCACAGTTTGAACCATTTGCCGAGGCTGCCATCTCGGCTGAACGTGTTTTGCATATTTCGCCTGCGCTGTGCGCTACGGCGTGCCGCACAGCGTTAGAGTTTGCTGTAAAATGGTTGTATAGCATAGACAGTTCTTTAACAAAGCCCTATGCAGATAAGTTGGTTACACTCATCAGCACCGAAGATTTTCAGGATTTAATACCGTCGGGGATGGCGGCGAAGATAAATTACCTGCGTAAAATTGGTAACAATGCTACTCATAATCCTAAGAGCGTCAATAAAGACCAGGCTGTTTTGGCTTTGGAAAACTTACATAGCTTTTTGGACTTTTTAGCTTGCTGTTATGCGGACAGCTATGCAGAAACGTCCTTTGATAAGGGGATTATTAATAAAGTTGTTGAGCCGGCAGAGGTGCCTTTGGCTCAACCGGAAGTAGAAGAAGTGGACTTCCAAACTTTGCTTGATGAAAACTTCCCCAAACGCCCGGGCATGACGGCGAAGCGTTTAGAACGTCTCAAACGTGGCTATGAAGTTAAGCCGATGGATATGACGGAAGCCCAAACACGTAAGGCGTATATCGACGTAATGCTTCAGGATGCCGGTTGGGAGCGCGGCGTTAACTGGTACGATGAGTATCCTGTCGATAATATGCCCAATAAATCGGGCTATGGCGCGGCGGATTATGTGCTTTTTGCTGATGACGGTATGCCGCTGGCTGTTATTGAAGCTAAACGTACTAGTGTGAATGTTGAAAAAGGCCGTCAGCAGGCAGTTTTATATGCTAATTTTTTAGAACAAAAATTTGGTAAACGGCCAATTATTTTTTTAACCAATGGTTACGAAACAAGATTATGGGATGATCGGCACTACCCGGAGCGTTTAGTATCTGGTTTTTACTCCAAGCGTGATTTGGAGCAGTATTTTGGTATTTTAAAAGACCGCAAAGGTTTAAAAGGCGTACAGATAAACGATGCTATTTCAGGCCGTTATTATCAAAAAGAAGCGATTCAAGCGGTATGTGATGCAATAGGTGAGCGTAACCGCCGCAAAGCGCTGCTGGTTATGGCGACCGGTAGCGGTAAAACACGTACAGTTATTTCATTAGCCGATGTTTTGATTCGCCACGGCTGGGTCAAAAATTTGTTGTTTTTGGCAGATCGCAATGCTTTAGTTACTCAGGCTAAGCGTGCTTTTCATAACGAACTGCCTAACCTTTCGCTGTGCGATTTAACAAATAGTAAAGAAGATGCCAATGCCAGAGCGGTATTTTCGACATATCAAACTATGATGAATTGTATTGATGCCATGCGGAATGAGGAAGGCGGGCGCCTGTTTACTCCGGGGCATTTTGATTTAATTGTAGTGGATGAAGCGCATCGCAGTATTTATAATAAATATAAGGATATCTTTACTTATTTTGATGCCCTGTTAGTGGGTCTAACTGCTACGCCAAAAGATGAAATGGATAAAAACACCTACGAGATTTTTGAGCTGGAAGTAGGAGTGCCAACTTATGGCTATGAGCTTGACCAGGCAGTAAAAGACGGATTTTTGATTGATTTTAAATCGGTCGAAACATCATTAAAATTTTTGACTAAAGGGATTACTTATGACGAATTATCGCCAGAGGAAAAAGAAGAGTACGAAAAGACTTTTGCTGACCAGGACGGTAATATTCCCGAGTCCATAGATTCCAGTGCTTTGAACCAGTGGATTTTTAATGAGGATACCATTAAAAAAACACTGCATATTTTAATGGAGCATGGGCAAAAAGTAGATTTTGGTTCCAAGATTGGAAAAACTATTATTTTCGCTAAAAATCACTTGCATGCGGAAAAGATTTTAAAAGTGTGGAATAAAGAATACCCTGACTATCCGCAGCACTATGCACGTGTGATTGATAACTATACTAATTATGCACAAAGTCTGATTGATGATTTTGCGGATAAAAAGAAATTGCCGCAGATCGCGATTTCGGTAGATATGCTGGATACAGGTATCGATGTTCCGGAGATACTTAACCTGGTATTTTTTAAAAGGGTTATGAGCAGAGCTAAATTTTGGCAGATGATTGGCCGTGGAACCAGAACCTGTGAAGGCTTGATTGATGGCCAAAATAAAGAAATTTTTTATATCTTTGACTTGTGCGGCAACTTTGAATTCTTCCGTTTGCATTCTAAGGGGTGTGAAGCAAGTACAGTGCCAACTTTGCAGGAGCGCACTTTTAACACCAAGGTGGAGATGGTTTATAAGCTGCAGGAACTGAGCCTGCAAACAGCAGAGCTGCAAGAATATCGCAAAGAACTTGTGGCATCTTTAGTTGCACAGATCAAAGCTTTGCCCCGGGATAATTTTGCGGTGAAGCAGCATTTGCGTGTGATTGATAAGTACCAGTCTGAAGCGGATTTTACGGTGTTAGAATTTAAACAAACGCAGGAAATTGCTGAACATGTTGCGCCATTAGTGTTGCCTTTGGGTGATGATCCAACAGCGTCTCGTTTTGACCAGCTGGTTTACCAGATTGAGCTGGCGATGTTAACTGGAAAAAACTTTAAACGTGCGCAGAATGATATTAGGGGCAAAGCTGAAGAGCTGGCGAAGCTGGGAACAATACCTGATGTTGCTGCACAAAAAGACTTGATCGAAGAAATTCTGGAAAGCAACTATTTGGATCGTATTGGAGTGACAGGATACGAAGAGTTGCGCATTAAATTACGCGATTTGATCAAGTTTATTCCTGATGGGCTCAAAGTACATTATGATACTAACTTTATGGACGATCTTTTGGCAATGGAATGGCGTGAATCAGAACTGGATAATGACGATCTGGTTCAGTATAAAAAGAAGGTCAATTACTATATTCTGCAAAATCAAAAGCTGCCTGTGATTGCAAAACTCAAGAGTAATATGCCGCTTACTGAAAGTGACGTTAAGGAGCTTGAAACTATCCTGTGGCACGACCTGGGCACCAAAGAACAATATAGCTCGCAATATGGAGCAACACCTCTAGGAGAGCTTGTACGCTCTATTGTAGGGTTAGACCATAGGGCTGCTAACGAAGCTTTTTCGGGCTTTTTAAATAATGCCGGATTGGATAGCAGGCAAATGTATTTTGTGCGTCAAATTGTAAACTATATTGTTAAAAATGGTTTAATGAAAGATTTATCGGTATTGCAGGAAAGCCCATTTACTGACCAGGGCAGTATCAGTGAATTGTTTGATGATGTTACCGTATTCATGAATTTGCGGACAGTTATTGATGGTATTAATCAAAATGCCATGGTAGCTTAGACGATTATAATAAGTGCGAGTTTAGTTAAAAATGTGAGCATCATTATTTAATACCAATTATTCAAAAAATGCTAAACTTATTGAGCGAAAAGGATAATAAGCTATTGCAGATTCATGAATAACTTTAGTATTCTCACACTTTATTGATTTACCACTATTCTTTTGTTATACTGAAACTACCATAAAGAGTGTGCTAGGGACAGCCCCGTTGACCACACAGCAACCTGCCAAAGGTAAGGTGCTAAAGGCTGAATGATGGGCTTATAAGACTACTTTTTAAGACCCATCAGGTGATGGGTCTTTTCTTTATGAGTAAATTTTGGGAGGAATTTCTCATGGAAGAGGAAAAGTGGATCAACAAGGGGCATGTAAGAGCATTTTTGGTTTGCGACAAATCATTTTTGGAATTTGATGCGCCGTTTGTGCAGTGGTTACGCGAAGAAGGATTTAAGATTGGCTGGTGCAAAGGACACTACTCAAACTGCCCGTGGATGTATATCAATATCACACGTAAATTGTACGCACATGGTATGCCGGGGGTAGACATTGTACCTTCGATTGGCGAGCATGCGATTACCTTAGATGAGTTTAAAACGATCTATGCGATCTATAAAAAGTACGAGGGTAAAGAAATTTTTACTTTTCATAAAGAACGGTTTGATTGTTATGAATAAAGGAAACAGCTCAAATCACCTTGAATCGGTGATTTGTAGTTAAAGTATTGGCAAAAGGTTTTTGATTAAAATATTGGACATTTTTCGCCGCTAAGCAGGCTGGAAGCCGGAAACAGGTAAATTCAAGCTGAGCTTGAGTTTATCTGTTTTTTTCAAGGTAAACGTGTTGGAAACACGGCTGAATAAATGTTATGATTATGATGCAGAAGGGGTGGGGAGGATGATGGATACCAAAACTGGTTTGAAAATCGCATATCGCCGTAAAATGCCGGAAACTCTGCGTACGCTTTCCTTTGCTAAAGAAAAACATGCGGGGCAGTATCGCAAGGGGGATGGAAGCGTTCCGTATATAGTTCAACCTCTCAATATGGCCTGTCATGCTCTGGAAATGGGTATATATGACGACGCTGTCATTGTGGCTGCGCTGCTTCACGACGTCTGCGAAGATTGTGATATAGCGCCGGATAAACTGCCAGTAAGTGAAACTGTTCGCCGGGCAGTAAGCCTGCTGACGTTTGCTGTGAAAGATGGATAAACAAAGGCCCAGTCCAGGAGCCGTTACTTTTGCGCGATCATTGAAAATCGTGAGGCTGTTATTGTGAAATTGCTGGATCGCTGTAATAATGTTTCTTTTATGGCGCACGGCTTTTCGCCGTCTAAACTGGGTGAGTATATCGAAGAGACCAAAAAGTTTATTTTACCGTTACTTACAGAAACAAGAAGGCGGTATCCGGAGTTTTACGATGCCTGTTTTCTATTAAAGTATCAGATCTGCTGTGTCATAAATTCTCTTGAAGCTGTTCTGTCGATGACAAAAAACAGGACGGAAATTTAATAAGCTGGGAGGCAGATAAGCTATGAACGCAGAATATTACGGCTGGTTAGGCGCTAAAGGTTATGATACTGTTATCAAAATCGAAGATTACGACGCGTATGTGTACAGGACAGTTGAACAGAAATTCGTTAAAAACAACGACTTTCTGAAAGCGAAATGGGACCCTGGCAGTGAGTTTGAAGCTATTACTAAAAAAGAAGCAGATAAGATTATCGATAGGATTAAAAGAGGCTTAAAAAATAACTATAGTATAAACATCCAGGAGGCAGTAAATTATGGATAAATATGAAGACCTTATAGAACAATATGTGGAAAAATTTGATGAAGGTTTTCCTACTTTCATGGCACCAGGTGGGGAAGAGGAGCATATGGAAATTATTAAAAATTGTTTAAAGACTGGTAAGTCATACGATCCGTACACAGATCCTGATTTTGATCCTTATGCTGACTATTAATAAAAATTACCGAAAAGAAAGTGAAACTTTATGAGAAAATTAACAGCATTGTTTAGTGTAATTGTTTTGATGGTGGGCATTCTGGCCTTACCAATTACAAGTTATGCTTATTGGAATCATGGTAAAGTGCGTATAGTATCTCGGGGAGAGGATTTAAAAGTTAGGATTGTTGAGCGTGGCGAGGATTTTACTATTAGATGGGTAGATCGTAATCCTGGCGTTGGTGAGTGGGAGGAAGTTCCTAGACTTGAAGATTTTACCATTCGTTTTGTTGAGAGTGGCGAAGATGTAAAGGTAAGATTTGTTTACCATTGAGGAGCAGATTTGCATATGGATGGAGGAAAGCTATCGCCTTGTGTTAAAGTGAATTAGCAGCTAAAAAATGCTATAATATTAGGGCCAAAATCAAAAAGAGCTTCTGCTAAAAACAGAAGCTCTTTTTGATTATAAAACCTTACTCAACAAGTTCAACACGTTTTTGTGGGTGATTTTTTCGATGGTGCTGTCGCTGTAGTTTTTGCTTTGCAGGTATTCAATCAGCGGTTTGTAATCCTGTACGCCATGGATATTATAAGGCGGGTGACTGATACCGTCGAAGTCGCTGCCGAAACCGACGTGGTCGTCATTGCCCAAAAGGTTCAGCATATAATCGATATGGCGGTACACACTGTCGATGCAGGCATTGTTATAATCTTCTTCCAGGAACTGTCCGGCAAAGGTGATACCGATCAGACCGTCATTGGCATTGATGGCTTTGATCTGGTCGTCATTGAGATTACGGGGATGACTGCAAAGTGTTTTGGCATTGGAATGGGTAGCAATGATTGGCTTGGTAGAAGTTTCGATAACATCCCAGAAGCCCGCTGTAGCAATATGGGAAACGTCTACCAGCATGCCCAGACGGTTCATTTCTGCAACTACCTGACGGCCAAAGGTGGTCAGACCGCCGCCGCTGCATTCTTCGTTGACGCCGTCGGCAATGTCGTTGCGGTTGCTCCAGGTAAGGGTGATAGCGCGCACGCCAAGCTCATAGAGCATGCGCAGGGCTTCCAGACTGCCATCGATAGCGCCGCCTTCTTCGATAGCCAGCAGAGTTGCTGCTTTGTGGTTGAGCACGTCGGCAGCATCGGCTTTAGTTAAAACGGGAAGTACGTCGATGCCTTTCTCCTGCAGTGCTTTAAGCTCCTGCTTATATTTGTCGAGGAGGCAAAGCGTATAACGCAGTCCGCCGTAGTAACGGAATTCGTGGGTCGGGACAAAAATAGCGCAAAACTGCAGACCGCCGCCCAGTTCTATCTGACGTTTAATGTCGAAGTGCTGATCGTTGTCATACAGGGAAGTGCCTTTTTTGTAAAGCTCGGTAAGTGTGTCGCAGTGACAGTCGCAGATGAACATGATTTACACATCCTTTCTAAAATAAGAATAGCCGCCCGCAGGCAGCTATTCTGTTTTATCAAAATTTCAATTACCCTCTGTAGTAGTAGAAGAAGGTCATACCGATATTAACAAGCATTGCGCCGGCCATCGGGATAGCGGTACGTTTTACCAGGTCAAACGGAGAAACGCCGCCCATGCCGGAGGATACAACGATAACTGCTGTGATCGGTGAACAGTTACGGGCAATAGAAGCCGCAAAATGCATCGGCAGAAGCATCAGTACCGGATGCAGTCCTGTATGGGCTGCAACAGCAGGTGTCAGAGCCGCAAAGGCAAAGAACGGAGCGTTGCCGCTGCCCATAACGATAGCCGAGAAGGTGATGATAGCGACCATAACGAGCATCATAGCCATCGGGCCAAAGCCAAAGCCCTGACTGCCGGAGATCAGCGCATTGATAGTACCCATGGACAGAAGGCCCTGAGCAAAAGTCTGACCGGCTACGATCAAGGTGATAACGTTAGCCATCTGCATTCCTAAACCGTCAAAGAAGGTCTGGATGTCGCCGAGAACTTTTTTGCCGTCATGCCAGCGCATGTATTCGCAGCAGGCGCCAATAAAAAGTCCAATGAACATAGCCATAACGATGTTCATTTTGATTGAGGTGATCCACAGCGGGCTGAAGGAGAGGATCAAAGCCAGCGGGATAACCGGCAGGACCGCATACCAGAGCGGCGCGCTGTCAGCCGGATCATCTTCAGCAGGTTTTTCAACTTCCATCGGCTGGACGACATGTCCGTCGCGTTTATCCATATATTTTTGAGTGAAATAGTGCAGTGTGCCGACAACAACGAAAGCAACCAAAACGATCGGTACCTGGTAGTCAGTCCAGTAAACTACCGGGTTCAAGCCGGCGGTTTCAGCAGAAAGGATGGTGCCGGTATCACTGGGGCTCCAGTCGAAGCAGAGCGTAGTAGCAACAGCAGCCGTAGCAGACAGACGGCTGACACCAAGTCCGATCAGGATCGGGAACATGGTGACCATCAGCAGCATGGCCAGACCAGATGCACTGTTGATGCACAGACCGATCAGCATACCGACAACCCAGGTGCCGGATAAAACGATATAAGGTGATTTTAAAGCCAGTAAAGGACGGATAGTCAGACGAACTAAAGAACGGGAAGCTCCGATTTTGTCCATATAGCGGGCAAAAGCGCCAACTGCCATAATGTTCATACCGAGCTTGCCGGCATTAGAACTCATGGTAGCGCGAATAAATTCAAAAGCATCAAAGAAAGTAGAGCCTGTAGCGGCTTTGGCCGGTAAGATAGTACCGTAACCGAAAATTGCGGCAATATACATTAAGATCATACCGCCTAAGAATAAGACCGGTTGAGGTTTGTACTTTTTGTAGATCAGAAAGCCGACCCAAAAAGTAACAAGAGCAGAGATTACTAAACCCATTGGTGCAACACCCTTTCTTCATATATAATGTCTTTCAATGACTAAAGTATAGCATTCTAATATCTCATAAAGCAAGAGCAGCAGCAACAAAGGGTAACAAATTTACAGAAAATTTTATTAAAATAAAAACGCTGTAATATTTTTGTACTGATTTCCAGAACATAAAAGGACGTTCTTCCTTAGAAGAACGTCCTTTGGACTAACAGTAATTATTTATCTTTGGACACCGGCTTCAGCAGCAACTGCATGCTGTACATAAATAGCCTGTACTGCGGCATTGCGGCCGATACCCTGCAGGTGACCTACAGTTTTAACGCCCATTTTTTCGATCATGGATTTCCAGGAATCTTCTTCATCGCCGTACATATCGTTGTTGGCATGGTCGCCTGCAACGATCATCAGCGGGAACATATGCACAGTTTTGTAACCGCGTGCTTTGATTTGTTCCAGAACTTCGTCCACGTTAGGAGTATCCACTTCTTCAACAGTGCCAACTACTACCGGTAAACCCATTTTATCAAAGGTTTCCTGCAGCATTTTGTAGGTGTTGCCAAAGGATTGGTTGTTATCACGGGGAGAACCGTGACCCATCAAGACAACGCCTTCACCTTTGCCAAGAGTCGGGAATTGAGTCGCAACAGCGGAAGCAGCGATAGCGAAATCGTTTTTACCTACCATCAGAGGATCGCTGACAACGATGCGGTCAAAATCACCTTTGAATTTATCAACGGTGGTCAGGACTTTATGCTCATATTCTTCGCCGTGCAGCAAATGAGTCGGTTGTACGAGAATGTCTTTATAACCGGCTTTTTTCAGTTCTTTTAAGGTTGCAGGCAAATCGTTGACTTTGATGCCTTTATTTTTTTCCAATCGTTCCATGATGATGTAGGAAGTAAAAGCACGTTTAAAATCACGGTTCGGGAAAGCTTTGGCAACAGCTTCTTCGATACCGCCGATATCTTTCGTACGGGTGTCGTCGAAGGTCGAACCGAAGCTGACTACTACGACAGCCTTGTCGTTTTTCGGTGCTTTAGCAGCGGCAGAAGCGCCCATAGTTCCCAGTGCAAAAACCATCATTGAAGCCATAACTAACATTGAAAGCAGTTTTTTCATAAATTATTCCTCTTTCCTCTGATTATTTTCTGAATAGGTAATAAAAAAACCATCCATAAATATTAGGGATGGTGATAAAACATGGTTAGACCCATGATCTTTCCCCGTCCTTCGCAGGTCACTAAGATCGCGATGCAGGTAGTTCTTCTGGCTTGACTTCATGGCTCGGCCTTCCTTCCCGGAATATTCCAGTGGTTCTATAGGCGTTGCTCCATCTTACAGCGGCGGGACCGCGCCGGCTTTTAACCGGTCTTCTCTGTTATTCCTGACGGAACCTGCATTACCGTATTCAGTTTGATATACTAAATTATAACATCTTTGAATAGAGTGTCAAGCAAATTAGGAAAAAATATCATTAAGATACAGAGGTATACAAGAATAAACACCCTTTAATTATTTAAAGGGTGTTTAGAAATTTGCAGAGTTATTTTTTTGCAGCTTTATCAAGATCCTGAACGAAAGCATTGGCCATGCGCTGCCACATATTTGTTGTATCACTGTCTGCTGTACGGCTGCGTGTATCGCGCAGACTGAAAATTATTTTTCCTGTAGCAGGGTCAAAAAGATGAAAAGCTACATCAACGTAGCCGTCATATACAGTGCTGGCCGGAACATATTCATAAACAGTTCGTTCTGCATCCCGTTCGATCCAGTTTCCTTTATTGTCTTTGACCTTTTCTTTGTAATATCTGGTACGCGGTTCTTCGTGAGCGGGGATGACCCGTCTGTTGTAACCAAATTTATGGGCGATTATTTTCAGATCAGCAGTTGGAGCAGGCGCTATTTTGGTCGATATATCTGTATAAGTGCCGCTTAAAGCATCTTTGGTCAGTTGGGAAGCATCTTCTTTGGTAATTGAAAGATTTGATTCGATGCTTGTATCAAAAACATAATCTTTTTTAGTTAAAGCTTTTTGTAAAGCACTTATTATTTTTTCGGTCGCCATATCGTCAACAGTAAAATTGCTGCCGACAGGATCGACTACACTTATGGAAACCAAATTGATGCGGTGAAGTTTATTAAAATCGTAATTGGGATTCGTCCATTTCGTTTTGTCTGCATGAGCGGCCAGCGGCAATGCCAGCATTGCGATGGCAACAGTAAGCAAAAGAAGTAATTTTTTCATCATTGTTAAAACAGCTCCTTTGAATTGTTAAGAGTTTTTGATGAGTTTTTTTATCCCGGTAAAGGTTTCGGGGCTGATAACATGTTCGATTCGGCAGGCATCTTTTTCAGCTGTTTCTTCGGATACGCCAAGATTTTCGCGTAAAAAGCGAGTTAACAGCAGATGTCTTTCCAAAACAGCGTTTGCTTTAGCGAGCCCTGTTTCAGTCAGAATGATGTTGCCGTCCGCTTCCATCAGAATGTAATTTTCGCGTTTTAAAATACTCATAGCCCTGCTGACGCTGGCTTTGGTAAAATTCATATGCGTTGCAATGTCGATAGAACGGACACTGCCGTTTTGCTGCTGCAGCATCAGAATGGTTTCCAAATAGTTTTCTCCAGATTCTTGCAAAATCATAACAAGTCCTCCGTTGGCAATAGTGCCGTTTGATTGATCGTGTAATAAAACACAGCCGGTGAAAATTAGTGAGCAGTAAGAATATTCCGGCAAATATTATTAGTACTATTTTAACATTATAAAAAGGTCTGGGCAAGTATAGTTAGAGCAGGATAAAAAACGCCTGAAGTTTTGACTTCAGGCATAGAAAAAGTAGCGGTCAAGAACGTTCGTAAACGCGTTTTGTCAGGGTTAATGTTTTCTCTAAAACAGAAGCAAATAACCCGGATGTTAATGCTGTGAAAATCATTCCAGGAAGAGCTGCTGCCAACAGAGGGTAGACTGCCTTACCAATAAAAAGACTGAGTGCAAGACGTGCTGCGGAGGAAGCGACAGGTCCTGATAACAGGTAGAAGATTTTGGTTTTTCCTAAAACTGCATATAATAAGGCAACGACTATTCGAAAAAGCATTGCAATAAGGACGTTGAAAATAGTTTGCGTACCCAGGAGTAAACCGCCGGCAGAGGCCAGAATACCTGCAAGCAGATATTTTTTGATGCCAAAAACACCGCAGATCGCTACAGCAATAGGAGCGGAGAGTTGAAATTCACTTCCTGGAATAAAGCTGGGAAGCTTAAAAGCCCCGCTGACGGCGATAAATGCTGCCAATAAGGCAATTTCACTGATTTCACGAATTTTAAAAGTAGACATAAAGATCACCTTAATTATGGTTAACTATAAACTGAAATTAAGTTTACGATAATAGTATATAAAACTTGATGGTGGTATGTCAACCATAAGAATGGTAAAAGTTAACGCAATAAAAGTATGACGGCAGGTAAAGTTTCGTGTACAATAAAGTTGTAGAGAAGGGAGCGGCGTAAATGTTGGATTTTATTAAGGAAAAACAGGACGTTTGGCAGATTTTGCAGCTGACTGACAAGCCTGTTGTTTTATATGGAATGGGTAACGGTGCCGACCAGATTATTGACTTGTGTGACAGGATGCAAATAAAGGTCGCCGGTATTTTTGCCAGTGATGAATTTGTTCGCGGGCAGGTTTTTCGTGGTCATATGGTCGAGACTTATACCGCAGTTAAAGATCGGCTGGGTGATTTTCTGATTGTTATTGCCTTTGCCTCAGAGTCGCCTGCAGTTTTAAACCGCTTTCAGGAGCTGAGCACAATGCATGAAACAGTAGCGCCGCATTTGCCGCTGTTTCCCGGAGATGAAACAGTTTCGTTTGACTGGCTGCAGCAGCATCAGCAGGAATTGCAGCAGGTATATGACAATTTGGCTGATGATTGGTCCCGAGACGTGTTTGCAGCATCACTGAATTATAAGCTGAGCGGTAAACTGCATTATTTATGGCAAAGTGAGACGGAGCGGCTAAAAGATCTGCAGAGTATTTTCAGTTGGAGCGAAGAAGAAACGTATGCTGATCTAGGTGCCTATAATGGTGATACGATCAGGGAATTTTTACAGCTGACTAATAATAAATATAATCGGATTTTTGCGGCAGAGCCGGATAGGCGTAATTATAAAAAATTATCTGCTTATTTAGATGCAAGTGGTTTGTCCGATATCAAAATTTTTGAAAGAGCCATTTGGAAAGAAACGGCAGAACTGTCTTTTTCTGACAGCGGCGGCCGTCAGTCAACGTTGCTGACAGGCCAGCGTCACATAGTGCAGGCTGTCGATATTGATACACTGCTTGAAGATGAGCGTGTAACTTACATCAAAATGGATGTGGAAGGCGCTGAGATGGAGGCTTTGAAAGGGGGAAAGGAGCAGATAAAACGTAATAAACCTAAATTATTTATTGCCGCTTATCATCACGATGCGGATATTTTCCTGCTGCCATTGTTTATGTGGCAGTTAGTGCCTGAATATAAGGTTTATCTGCGTAAACATCCGTATGTGCCGGCGTGGGAATTAAATTTTTTTGCAGTCGTATAATCGCGGGACACAAAAAATCCCATAGGGTCAAAAGTGTCGTATTGTCGATTGACAATGGAATGTTTTTTAAATAAGGCGTAAATGTGACATAAATTTTAATTTTTTGTAAAACTTTTTTTCTAATGTAAGCAGGAATTTTACAAAGCCGGGCGAACTTTAAGGGTAGTATGACAACACAAAGGAGTGGATGTTTAATGAAAAAAGCAAAATGGTTGTGCACTGCAGCAGCAGTTCTGGCATTATCAGTAGCAGTTGCCGGCTGCGGCGGCAGCGACGATAAGAAAGCTGCAGATTCTAAAGGCGGTCCTAAAGGCGACGTTATGGTTTATACCTCTATTTATCCTGATATCATCGATAAAATGTGTAAACCTAATGTAGCTAAAGCATTCCCTGATATGAAAGTTACCTGGTTCCAGGGCGGTACTGAAAAAGTAATCACTAAAATTACCGGCGAGATCAAAGCCAACAAAATCGGTACTGACGTTCTGATGGTTGCTGATCCTTCCTACTACCTGACTTTGCAGGATCAAGGTTTGCTGCTTGATTATGTTTCCCCGAACCTGAAAGATGTCATCACTGATAAAGACAAGAACGGTGCTTGGTCCTCTGTTCGTGTCTGCAACATGATCATTGCTTATAACTCTGATAAACTGAAACCCGAAGATGCTCCGAAATCCTGGAAAGATCTGACCGATCCGAAATGGAAAGGCAAAATCGCTATGCCGAACCCAATGCTTTCCGGTACTGCTTATGTAGCGGTTGGCGCTTTGGCCGATAAATATGGCTGGGAATATTTCGACCAATTGAAAGCTAATGATATTCGCGTTGAAGAAGGCAACTCTGCTATTCAGAACAAATTGCTGACCGGCGAATATGCTGCTGCAATGATTTTGGAAGAAAACGTCCTCAAATTGGCTAATACTAAAAATGAGCCTTTGAAAGTTTCCTATCCTGAAGACGGCGTTATCATCATCCCGTCTCCGATCGCTATTTTTAAAGCAACCAAAAACCCCGAAGGTGCTAAAGCTCTGGTTGACTGGTGGTTGTCTAAAGATGGTCAGCAGGCAGTTGTTCAAGGCTGGATGCACTCTGTACGCGGTGACGTAGAGCCGCCTAAAGGCGCTCCTGCTCTGAAAACTTTCTCTGATAAAGCTATTAAAGTAAACTGGGAAAAACTTTCCAAAGAAAATGCTCAAATCAAAGAGGCTTTCCGCGTAAGAGTTATGGAATAGTTCTTATTAAAATTTGTTGAGTAACAATTTTTAAGGGATCAGGGGTCGTTTTTGACGATCCCTGTTTTCCAATTTCTTTGCAGGAAAATCCTGTAAATGATTTTTCACCGGTCTCAAAGCCGGGGAAAGGAGCCATAGTGGGGTCTTTACCTAGATTTAATAGTAAATTCATAGTTATTGCTGTTTCCGTTATTTTATTATTATATTTTGTGGTTTTCCCGATGGGAATACTGCTTTATGACAGTATTATGGTTAATGGAGCCATCAATTTCGGCAATTATGCTGATGTTTACAGTCAGGATGTTAACTGGCGTGCTTTGTCCAATACTGTGCAGCTATCGCTTTTAGTTATGGTAGCCAGTGTTATTATTACGTTCCCGCTGGCCTGGCTTGTTGGCCGCACCGATATGCCCGGTAAAAAAACATACCGGACTTTACTGGTTGCCAGCTATATGATCCCTCCTTATGTTGGTGCGATTGCCTGGGTACAGCTTTTAAATCCCAGCGTCGGTTATTTGAATTCGATTTTTAAGTGGATTCTGCAACTGCAGCAATCTCCATTTGATATTTATACTATGGGCGGTCTGGCTTGGGTATTGACCCTGTTTTATTCGCCTTTTGCTTTTATTACCATTTCCCGGGCAATGGAAAAAATGGATCCGACGCTCGAAGAAGCGGCACGTGTTTCCGGAGCTTCCCCTCTGCGTACCCTGGTCGATGTTACTTTGCCTTTGATGGCACCAAGTATTTTAGCAGGCGGTCTGTTGGTTTTCATTGCTGCCGGTTCCTGCTTCGGTATTCCTGCCATTGTTGGTATGCCTGGTAATATCGAGGTTATGACTACCCGTATCGTCACCTATATTTACATGGGTAATGATGAGGGTATCCGTGATGCCACGGCTTTAGCAGCATCTTTGATGTTCCTTGCCAACTTCTTACTGTTCTTTATGACCTGGATGCTGGGCCGCAAGGATTATACAACGATCAGCGGTAAGAGTACCCGTCCTAATATCGTAGAGCTTGGCAAATGGAAATGGCCTGCTTTCTGTGGTGTAGGTCTATATGCGTTTATTGCAGTAATTTTACCATTAGGTTCTATATTGCTGACATCACTTTTAAAGAGTATGTCGCGCGGAGTTACCTGGTCGAATATCGGCTTTGATGCATGGGAGCCTGTTATTACCAGCAGTCAGTATATGGAGAGTATCTGGAATTCGGTCGTGTATGGCGTAATCGCCGCCACTATTGGTACGATACTTTCAGTGTTCATTGCTTATCTGGCCGTTAAAACAAAAGTCAAAGGACGTAGCTTCCCGGATCTGCTGACCGTTATCGGCGGTTCTACTCCGAGTATCGTTATCGCCCTTGCTCTGGTTATCACCTTCTCCGGTAATTTCGGTCTCAATCTTTATTCGTCGATGTGGATTCTGGTCGTCAGCTATCTGGTCAAATATATGACCATGTCTGTGCGGACAATAGCGGCTTCCCTGAGTCAGGTGCACGTTTCTCTTGAAGAAGCAGCATTAAATTCAGGTGCCAGCTGGATCAGAACCTGTAAAGATATTATTATGCCGTTGATCGCTCCGTCCATCATCGCCGGTTGGTTCCTGATCTTTATGCCGTCTTTCTACGAGCTGACGATGTCGCTCCTTCTGTACGGTGCAGAAACTAAAACTATCGGTGTTTTGCTGTACGAGCTGCAAACTTATGCAGATACACAAAATGCTTCTGTATTATCAGTAATCATTTTGACTATCGTTTTGGTTGGTAACCTGATCCTTAACAAACTGACCAAAGGCAATGTGGGAATTTAAAGAAGGAGTGGAATAAATTGGCACAAGTACGTATTGAACATGTATTTAAACGTTTCGGGCCTGTAACGGCTGTTAATGATTTTAACCTGACGGTTGAAGACGGCGAATTCGTTTCTATCCTCGGTCCTTCCGGCTGTGGTAAAACAACTTCCCTGAGAATGATCGCAGGCTTTGAAAAAGCTACAGAAGGCGAGATCTATATCGGTGACCACTGCGTCAGTTCTTCGTCGCAGAATAAATTTGTTCCTCCGGAAAATCGCGATATCGGTATGGTATTCCAGTCATATGCAGTTTGGCCGCATATGACGGTTGTTGAAAATGTGGCTTACCCGCTGAAGATCCAAAAGGTTCCCAAAGAGGAACGTTTGAAAAGAGTAAATGAAATGCTGGAGCTCGTGCATTTAGGCGAATATGGCCACCGTTATCCGCATCAGCTGTCCGGCGGTCAGCAGCAGCGTGTCGCTTTGGCTCGTGCTTTGGTTGCGCAGCCAGGTTTGCTGCTGTTAGACGAACCGTTATCCAATCTGGATGCTAAACTGCGTGAAAGCATGCGTTTTGAGATCCTGTCGATTCAAAAAGCACTTGGTATTACCGTTGTTTATGTAACCCATGATCAGGGTGAAGCCATGGCAATGAGCGACCGCGTAGTTGTTATGAGTAAAGGCGTAGTGCAGCAGATCGGTGCTCCGCATGAAATTTATACCAATCCTGCCAACAAAATGGTTGCTGATTTTATCGGGTTGGTCAATTTTATGCAGGGTGAAGTATCGGATGACAGAGTATACCTGCAAGGTACTACAGCTTCTTTCCCCAATACTTCGGGTGTTTCCGGCAGTGCTACCATCGCTGTACGTCCTGAGAATATTACGATGAGCCGCGGCGGTGGTATGCTTGAAGGGACATTGACGCATCGCTTCTATTTAGGTGATGCTGTTGATTACCGTGTTACCGTCGGTGATCATGATGTACGCGTTATCGTCAAAGGGGCAGACTTGAAAGAATTTGCCGACGGAGAAAAGGTATATCTTGATTTTGAAAAAGTAATGATCTTTGACCGCGAATAATTAAAAAGCTGTTTATATGAAAAAGGAAACCCTCGGATGTTTTCATCCGAGGGTTTTATTTTTAATTTAGCGGGCTTTTACTGAACTGTGCCATATAAAGCTTGTAATATTCTCCCTGCAAAGCCATCAGATCGTCATGAGAACCATGTTCGCTGATACCGTTGGGGGTGAGGACAACGATACGGTCGGCATGACGGATCGTTGCCAGGCGATGGGCTACGATCAGGGTCGTGCGGTTGCGTGACAGCTGCATCAGTGATTCCTGGATAAGGTTTTCCGTTTCATTATCCAGGGAAGAAGTCGCTTCGTCTAAAATCAGGATGGGCGGATTTTTGAGAAAAACACGGGCAATGGCAATCCTCTGTTTTTGGCCTCCGGACAATTTAACACCGCGTTCACCAAGCTGGCTGTCATAACCATCCGGCAGCTGATTGATAAAAGCATCAGCTTCGGCCAATCTGGCAGCGGTGATGATTTCTTCCATACTGGCATGAGGGTTGCCGTAAGCGATATTTTCACGTACAGAGTCAGAGAAAAGGAAGATATCCTGCTGAACTATGCCGATATTACGGCGCAGTGATTTTAAGGTCACATTGCGGATATCCATTCCGTCAATGGTTATAACGCCCTGCTGCAGTTCATAGAAACGCGGCAGCAGATTGCAGATCGTGCTTTTACCAACACCTGTAGTGCCGACAAAAGCGATAACTTCACCGGCAGCGATATCAAGATCAAAATTTTGAATAACAGGTTTGCCGGGATCGTAGCCAAAGCTGACATTTTTAAAGGAAATAGAGCCTTTTAAAGTACCACAGTCGACTGCGCCGGGCAGATCTGTATTTTCAGAAGGGGTATCCATCAGCTGGCAAAAGCGCTGGTAACCGGCCATACCTTTCTGATAGGATTCTGCTAATGCGGTCAGGCGCAGGATGGGGCGGATAAAGATTGATACATACAGTAAAAAGGCGACCAGATCGCTGATCTGCATTTTACCATATGCGATCATGGCGCCGCCTACGACAATGATAACAAGATTAGTGACATTGGAAAACAATACAGCGTTGCTGTTCAGGCGTGATAAAAGGTCGAACGATGTTTTACGTGCCTGTAAAAGAGCTTGTCCGTTTTTATCAAGGCGTTTTTCTTCCCATTCTTCATTGTTGAAGGATTTAACTAGGCGTATGGCATTCAGACTTTCATTTGTCTGTGCTGTAAGATTACCGACCTGTTCGCGGATCATACGCCCTGATTGTTTCAGTGCATGATTGGTAGCAACTGATTCATAAGCTTTTCCTAACAGCAGCAGATTGACCAGTAACGCTAAAGGCCAGTTAAGATAAATAAGTATTCCCAGAGTACCAAGCATGGTTATAGTACAGACCAGCAGGTAATTAGGACCAAGAAAAACAAGCTCACGGATCTCGGCAATATCGCTGACAATACGGGAAATCAGCTGGCCGATACGGATGTTGTCAAAATAACGGAAAGACATTGATTGGACATGCTGAAAAAGGTCACTGCGCATATCCTGTTCTATTTTTGCACCCATTAGGCGGCCGTGTCTTGAGACTTGATAACTGATTATAAAATTAAGCAGGTATAAAAAAAGCAAGATGATCGTAGCCTGCCCTAAGAGGAAAAGATTGCCTTCGGGCAGTACATCGCCCAGTATATAGCGCATAAAGAGCGGAAAACATAAATCAAGGGCGGATGTGATAACGGATCCGAGCAAAGCAAAAAACAATGTTTTCCGGTAAGGGCGGTAGTATTTTAATAAACGTTCTGGCATATGGCAGACCTCGCAGATAAATGTACCTACTGCTGCTGCAGCCGGTAGAAATATAAAAATGACGAATAAAAATCAACTATAATCAATTATAACACATTGAACTATAACAGCAGAGGCTATTTTGAGTATTTGTAAAGTAATTTGTTAATGTGATTTGAAGTGTATTGGAAAAGTTAGCTTAAGCTAACTCGAGAAAAATAAAAAACTGTGCGTGAGAGCTGTTAAGCACAGTATCGAGTGAGCGTTAAGTTGATAAGTGTAAAAGTTTGGAAGCGGGCAACCCCAAACAGTTAGCTTAAGCTAACGTATAAATTATACTTAAAAAAAGCACTGATGTCAATAATTAAGTTCAAATTAGCAGCTGTACGGGAATTTTGATCAATGATAGTGATTTTTCGCGGTAATGCGTACCCTTGTGGTATAATTAATTTATTACCATAAAAGGCGGTCGAACTATGAAAGTAATTCTGGTAACAGTGCTGTCAATTGTGTTTCTCTGCAGCGGTTGTAGCAGTAACATCAAAGAAGAACAGAAAAGTATCAAGATCTGCAGCAGCCTGAATGAAACAATGACAGATATTTTAGCGGAAGATTTTGCCAAACAGCAGAATGTGAAAGTTGAAGTCAGACATTTGCCGGCAGGGAATTTGGATGAACGGCTTAATTTTCTGAGAGAGGGAAAATTCGATGTCTGGCTTGGCGGTACGCCTGAAGAATATTATCTGGCAGGAGAGCAGAAAATGCTGCGCAGCTACAGGCCGAGGGAGGCCTATAAAGTACCTGCTGAAATGCGTGAGAATCAGTGGCGCTGGACAGGTCTTTATGTCGATTATATAGGATTTTTGACTAATCGTGACCGACTGCGCGAGTTGGGGCTTTATGCTCCTGAGACATGGGATGAATTGCTGAAACCGGAGCTTTGGGAAGAAACAGCGCTGGCTGATTTTAAAAACGGCGGTCGGAGTTATGGCATGATAACTTCTATCTGGCAGCTGCGCGGCGAAGCTAAAGCTATGGAGTATGCGGCTTCTTTTAACAGCCAGCTGCCTTTATATACGGCCAGTGAATGGGAGGCTATTGAAGCGGTTCGCAGCGGCAGAAAAACGATCGCGGTAGTTTCACTTTCCACAGCATTGCAGCTGGAAAGGCAAAATCGCGATCTATTCGCAACTTTAGTCAAAGACGGTAATAAAAACTGTATTACCGGTGCTGCTATTCTCCAAGGGGCAAATTTAGCAGAAGCACAGTCTTTTATGGACTATTTGCTGTCAGAACATTCAAAAGATTTACTGGCCTCTAAGGGTTATCCGCTTTTGTGGCGTGTCAGTGATTATGCCCATGATGACGGGCGGAAAATGATGATCGGTGATTTAGAACTGGCGGTTGATGACCTTAGCTGGACTGCGGGTCAGAAAAGCGTTATTATCCAGCAATGGCTGAATGCTCAGTAAGATAAAAACATTGACGATAACATTGAATCGGTTATAATTAAGATATAGTAAGCAGGCAATTTTTGATAAAGACCTGCAGTGATGAGAGGATGACTTATATGAAAAAATTAGTAATGCTGGTAACTGTAGTTTTAACAGTGGCAATGGCCGCGGTTTGTTTTGCTGCCGGAGACGGTAATGATTTAAATAAACAGCAGAAAATAGTTGATAAGTTTGTAGCGGCATTGACTGTTGCGGACGACAGCGGTTATGCAGGTGCTGCAGCGGGTTTTAGCCCCGAACTGAAGCAAAAAATGGATGTAAAAGCTTTTGCTGCTTTGCAAAAGCAGGTCAAAGATACTTTAGGGACAATGAAGGAAATGAAATTTGTTGCTTATGAGCGTTTTGATCAGGGTGACCGGTTGACTTATCTGGGAAGCTACAGTAAACAGCAGCTGGTACGTGTGATTTATGGCTTTAATAAAGAGGGCAAGCTGACGGAGTTTATTTTTGCTCCGGTAGAAGTTCAAAAACAAGAACAAAAATAATCAAAAATAAAACGTCATAACCTTTAGGTTATGACGTTTTTGTTTTTCACTTTATTTTTTCGCAGCAGCAACTGTGCTAAAAGCTATTTCAGCTGCCTGTAATGTTTTTTCGATATCTTCAGGCGTATGGGCCAGAGATAAGAAATTGGTCTCAAATTGAGATGGAGGAAGATAAATGCCCTGTTCCAGCATGCTATGGAAATAAATGCGGAACGCATCTAAATCGCTTGTGCAGGCGCTGTCATAGTCATAAACTTCCTGATCAGTAAAGAAAACAGTAAACATAGAACCAAGACGGTGCACCTGTACAGGCACTCCTGCCTTGGCAGCGGCTTTAGCAAGGCCTCCGGTCAGGATGGCCGTCATGCTTTCCAGCTGGCTGCAGACATTGTGTCCGTGCATGTAGGTAAGGTTGGCGATACCGGCTGCCATAGCCAGAGGGTTGCCGCTCAAAGTGCCGGCCTGATACATGGGGCCAACAGGAGCAACCTGTTCCATGATCTGGCGTTTACCTCCGTAAGCGGCTACCGGCAGCCCGCCGCCGATAACTTTGCCCAGACAGGTGATATCAGGATCAATGCCGTAGAGGCCCTGAGAAGATTTTTCACTGCTGCGGAAGCCAGACATGACTTCATCACAGATAAGCAGTGTTCCATATTTTTTTGTGATGGAGCGAATGAATTCCAGATAGCCGTCCTGCGGTAATACCAGTCCCATGTTGCCGGGAGTTGGCTCCATGATAACGGCGGCAATATCGCTGCCTTTAGCAGCAAAAGCAGCTTCCAGGGCAGCCCGGTCGTTAAAAGGAACAGTGATGGTATTGGCGGCAACGCCTTTAGGAACACCGGGGCTGTCAGGAACGCCTAAAGTAGCTGCGCCGCTGCCGGCTTTGACCAGCAGGCTGTCGTGATGGCCATGATAACAGCCTATAAATTTAACGATGCTTTCACGTCCTGTATAAGCGCGTGCTAAACGCAGAGCACTCATGGTAGCTTCTGTTCCGCTGTTGACCATACGTACCATTTCCATAGAAGGGACAAGTGTGCAGAGAAGTTTGGCAAGCTCTGTTTCAGCCAGGGTCGGCGCGCCATAGGATGAGCCTTTGGCGGCTGCAGTTTGGATGGCTTCGGTGACCTGCGGGTGTGCATGCCCTAAAAGTAAAGGACCGTAAGAAAGTACATAATCGATATATTCGTTGCCGTCGATGTCGGTGAGTTTGCTGCCGCTGCCTTTGGCAATGACAGGCGGAACACCGCCAACACTGCGGAAGGAACGAACGGGGCTGTTGACGCCGCCGGGAATGTATTGTTTGGCTTCGGTAAAAGCTGCCTGAGATTTGCTGTGATCCATATGCGGCCTCCTTATTTGCCCAGCAGCCATTTGGCTACGTCGAGAGCATGATAGGTGATGATCATTTTGGCGCCGGCACGTTTAAAACCGAGCATCGTTTCCATAACGATACGCTGTTCATCGATCCAGCCTTTTGCTGCTGCTGCTTTGACCATAGCGTATTCACCGCTGACATTATAAACGCATAAAGGGCGGTTAAATGTTTCTTTGACACGGCTGATGATATCCATAAAAGCCAAAGCGGGTTTTACCATAACGATATCTGCGCCTTCCTCGATATCAAGAGCCACTTCACGCAGAGCTTCGTCACTGTTGCCGGGATCCATCTGATAGCCTTTGCGGTCGCCTGCAGAGGGAGTGGAATCGGCTGCAGCGCGGAAAGGACCATAATAGGCTGAAGCGTATTTAGCTGAATAAGCCATCAGGGACACATTGTTGAAACCTGCTTCGTCTAAGGCTTCACGCATAACTTTGACATAACCGTCCATCATATTGGATGGCGCAATGACATCAGCGCCGGCTTGAGCGTGGGAAACTGCGATTTTAGCTAAAAGCGGCAGCGTTTCATCATTGTTGACAGTACAGCCGTTTTCCAGAACGCCGCAATGGCCATGTTCTGTATATTCACACAGGCAGGCATCGGTGACGACTACCAGTTCGGGATAAGTGTTTTTGATCAGGCGGCAGGCCTGCTGTACAGGTTCTTCTGCATCCCAGGCGCTGCTGCCGACAGCATTTTTATAAGAGGGGATACCAAACAGTATAACGGCAGGAATTCCAAGTTCGCTGATTTCCTGTAAAACTTCCGGTAAACGGTCTAAGGACCAATGGTAATTGCCCGGCAGCGATTCAATTTCATTTTTTACACCGGTGCCCGGGACGACGAATAACGGATAAATGAGGTCTTTAACGGAAAGTTCAGTCTCGCGGATCATGCTGCGCAGGTTTTCTGTAGCGCGCAGGCGGCGGGGACGGTAAATAGGAAAGCCCATACTGATCACTCCTTATAATATCTTTGAATAGCGTCTGTCAAACCTGCAATAGTAAATGTTTCAGCTATGATGTCAGGTTCAAGATTATTTTGGCGGCAGGTTTCGGCGGTAACAGGGCCAATAGCCGCTGCTGGAATATTATTGATAAGTTCTCTTTGATCGCCTAAGGATGCCAAAAGATTAGTAACAGTTGAGGAACTGGTAAAAGTAACAAGATCAACTTCTCCGTTTTGCAGAGCAGTCAGCAATTCTTCTTTGTTATCCAGAGCGGTAACAGTTTCATAGGCAGTTACAACATCAACGCTGGCTCCTAAAGCACGCAGGCTTTCCGGTAATACTTCACGGGCTACTTTAGCGCGTGCCAGCAGGATTTTATCACCAACTTGCACTTCTGCTGACAGGGTTTCGGCCAGTTCTTCAGCCTTGAAGGCTGGGGGCACTAAATCGGCGGAGATGCCATAGTTTTTTAAAGCTTTCGCCGTTTCACTGCCGATAGCGGCTATTTTGATGTCAGACAGGGAACGGGAATCTAATCCGGCATTATCAAGGCGATTGAAGAAAGCGGTAACGCCGTTAGCACTGGTCAGGATCAGCCATTTGTAGGTTTTGATGTTTTCGATTGCTTTATCCAGCGGGGTATAATCTTCCGGGGGTATGATTTTGATTGCCGGCGCCTCGATTACACGAGCACCAGCGGCTTCCAGCTGTCTGGTCAAAGCACTGGCCTGCGCGCGGGCTCTGGTTACTACGATTGTTTTGCCAAAGAGAGGTTTGTTATCGAACCACTGCAGCTGCTCGCGCAGTTTGACAACATTACCGACGATAAAAATTGCCGGCGGTTTCAGATTTGCCGCGGCAACGTCGGCAGCAGCAGTACCGACAGTAGTGATCAGAGTGCGCTGTTCCGGTTTGGTGCCCCAGCGAATGACTGCTGCCGGAGTATCGGCGCTGCGCCCGTTGGCGATGAGATTTTTTGTAATATTAGTAAGATTTTCGACACCCATCAGGAAAACTAAAGTATCAACAGCGGTAGCAAGACCGCTCCAGTTAATAGTTGATTCGCCTTTGGTAGGGTCTTCGTGGCCGGTAATGACTGCAAAGGAAGTGGCTACGTGACGATGGGTGACAGGAATGCCTGCGTATTCGGCAACTGCGATGGCAGAAGTTACGCCGGGAACGAATTCAAATGGCAGTCCGGCTTCTAAAAGTTCAATAGCTTCTTCACCGCCGCGTCCGAAAACAAAAGGATCACCGCCTTTGAGGCGGGCAACAGTCTTACCTTCGGCTGCCAGCTTTACCAGCAGTTTATTGATATCTGGCTGACGCATTGTATGGTTGGCAGAAGCTTTACCGACATAGACCATTTCTGCGTCGTCTTTAGCATAAGCTAAAATTCTCGGATCTGCCAAACGGTCGTAAACGACAGCGTCGGCTGTTTGCAAGCATTCCATGGCTTTGATTGAAAGCAGACCGGGATCACCGGGGCCTGCACCGATCAAGTAAACTTTTCCCTGTTTTGTCATTAATTTCTCTCCTTACATGATCTCGGCGAGGATTGCACGGCCGCCCTGATCTAACATTTTATTGCCAAGTTCTTTTCCAAGTTCTGCAGCGTTTACAGCCTGGCCTCTGATCGTATCGCGTAAAACAGTGCTTCCGTCCAGAGATGCGATGATTGCTTCAATAGATACAGAATCTCCTTCAGTGACAGCATGTACACCAATAGGGACCTGGCAGCCGCCCTCAATGAGCCCTAAAAAAGCACGTTCGGCATCAGTAGCCTGTTTGGTAGGCTGGTCATTTAAAAAATTAAGCATAGCTCTTACTTCTGTATTATCGGTGCGGCATTCGATTGCCAAAGCACCTTGTCCAACTGCAGGTAAGCAGAAATTATGGGGGATTATTTCTCTGATCCGATCGGTATATCCGAGACGAGTCAGTCCTGCCGCAGCAAGGATTATAGCATCCATTTGGCCTTCGTCAAGCTTCCGCAGACGCGTATCGACGTTGCCTCGTAAATCTACGATTTTCAGATCCGGGCGTGCTGCCAAAAGCTGGGCTTTGCGGCGCAGACTGGAAGTACCCATAACTGCTCCCTGCGGCAGTGTTTCGATAGAAGCATATTTATTGCTGACAAAAGCGTCGCCGGCATTAGCCCGCTTGGTAACCGCTGTCAGGCACAGGCCTTCCGGCAGAACAGTAGGCATATCTTTCAGACTGTGGACGGCAAGATCGATCTCACCTTCTAGAAGAGCAGTTTCCAGTTCCTTGGTAAAAAGTCCCTTGCCGCCGATTTTGGCCAGCGGCACATCAAGGATACGGTCTCCCTTGGTAATGATTTTTTTTAAAGTTACAGTACATTCTGGATATTGCCTGCGCAGAAGGTCGGCAATATGATTGCTTTGCCACAGAGCCAGCAGGCTCTGTCTAGTCCCAATAATCAAATTTGTTTTCATCACCTATATAGTCCTCTCCCGAATCGTTGAGTAAAAATAACTCGCAGATCATATCTCTGTAACGTTCTTCATCTGCCGTTCCGGCAGCACTGTTCATAGCTGTCATTGGTTCGCGCAGGAATTTGTGTTCCAGGCGCTGAGTCATGATATCGATGATACGGCGTTCTTTATCAGTAAGATTTGGCAGTTTGGCAAATGCCCGTTTTAAAACCTTCTGCCGCAGAAAATTCATTTTTTCATGCAGCTGAACCATTACAGGCCGCATCGTCAGATAGCGCAGCCGTTCTTTCAGTGCCGTTATTTCTTCGTCAATAATTGCTTCAGCCACCTTGGCTTCAGAAGATCGGAAATTCTTATTCATATCGACAACGCCTTCCAGATCGTCGATATTATACAGGGTAACGCCTTCTATATCTCCAACCAGAGGATCAACGTCACGGGGAACGGCAATATCAACTAAAATAAGCGGTTTGCCGCTGCGTTTAGGAATAATATCGCGTACACCCTGTTCTGTTATCACATAGTGAGGCGCTCCTGTAGAAGTGATAATGATATCAGAGGTTATCGCCTGATGCATAAATTCGTTATACGGGATCGCAGTACCGTTAAATTTTTCTGCCAGTTCCTGAGCGTGAGACAGATTACGGTTACTGACAAAGATAGTTTTAGCGCCTTTATCAATCAAATGGCGGGCGGTCAGTTCACTCATTCTGCCGGCACCCAATACTAAAATATTGGCTTTAGTCAGATCGCCGACAACGTCGATAGCCAGATCTACCGCGGCGGAAGAAACAGAAACAGAACTGTAGGCGATCTTTGTTTCTGTACGTACACGCTTGCCGACGGCGATAGCACGATTAAATAAGGTGTTGAACAAAGTGTCTGTCATACCGCAGCTGCGGGACAGATGATATGCATTTTTAATCTGGCTCAGGATCTGGCCTTCCCCGATGATGAGTGAGTCAAGGCTGGAAGCGACTTTAAACAGATGACGGACGCAATTAATGCCGGTCAGATTATAGAAATAGTCGGGTTTATATTGTTCACCTGCCAGATGGCGCAGCAAAGTACGGATAAAATGTAATCCGGCAGCAGGATCTTCCAGCACCATATAAAGTTCAGTACGGTTGCAGGTTGAAAGTAAAACTGCTTCGTTGAGGTTGTCGTTATTGCGCAGCCGGCGCAGCACACGAACCGTTCTATCCTGTGAAAAATTGAAACGTTCACGGATCTCAACGGGGGCTGTTTTGTGATTCAAGCCTAAAACGATTAGCTGCATCAGTAATGATCTCCTTTGCTTGGTCAAGCTTACCTGCATGAAGCAGGCCGATGACGGATTGGTTTAAAGTCTGACGCCAGAAAGCAGTACGCTTTTCAGGTGTAGTAGCTATTGTTTTCAGTTCTCGTCGAAGCTGTTGTAAGAATTCGTTGAATTCGGCAAAATCAGAGCCATAATATGCCCTAAGGTCCTGTGACAGTACCCGTGTCAAAGCGGGCATACCTCCGGTAGACAGAGTAAATGTCAAAGCCCCGTTTTTTACGGTTGAAGGCACACTGAAGTTACCTAATGACGGTTCTGTAACAACATTACAGAGACAGGGTGCAGCAGCAGCGATTTTTCTGTTGATATGAAAATCGTCGGTTGCTGCAATCGTTACAAAAGCATCAATGAGATCGTTGTCTGCATAAGCGCGCAGTTCCAGCTGCAGCAGTCCGGTCTTTGCTAAAGTCAACAGCTGCGGGTCAGCCGCAGGTGCGATTACAGTCAGGTTCGCACCTGCTTCGATCAATGGCAGCGCTTTACGGACGGCTACTTTACCACCGCCGATAATGACACATTTTTTATTTTTTAAGTCCAGCATGGCCGGATAAGAAAAAGAATTCTGCTGCATGTTTACCTGCTTATAAAAATAGATTTTACGTAAGGATAAATGTTGAAAAATACAACAACTATAATATCATAAATTAGGATTTATTTCCAGTTAAAAGAGTGTTGCAGAGCAGGAAATCAGAGCTGTTGCTTGCTATATTAAAATTAGAAAAAGGATTTGCTGTTTGAGCGGCGAATACTTACAGATAAACATCAGCCTATGATAGGAGGAATGACTTATGAACTGTGCTTTTTGCCCTCATCACAAATGTTATACCAGCGGTCAGAACTGTACTCGTCTGACTCATGAAGAAATCAGCGAGTATTATACCGACGAAGATAAAAAAATGATGCGAGCGTCGTCTGCGACAGAGAGCCGCAATTATTTGAAAATGACACGGTTGGAAGAAAGCGTATTTTTCGCTAAAGAGATGGGTGTAAAAAAAGTCGGGATAGCCTTTTGCATCGGTTTAGCCAATGAAGCTCATTTTTGTGCCCAGTATTTTAAGAATGAAGGGCTGGATGTTCAATCAGTATGCTGCAAAGTTTGTTCCGTCGATAAAGATCTGCTGGAACTGGAAAAAATCAAACCCGGACAGCGTGAGGCTATGTGCAATCCTAAAGTGCAGGCCCGCCTGCTGAATGAAGGCGGTACAGAATTGAATTTTATCGTAGGGCTTTGCGTAGGTCACGATATGCTTTTTACCATGGAATCCAAAGTGCCGGTTTCCAGTATAATTACTAAGGACAGGGTTTTAGCAAATAATCCTGCTGGGGCGGTTTATTCACGTTACTGGCGCCGTAAGCTGGGAATTTTGGAAGAAGGCACTGTATAAGAAAATATTTTTTTATGAAAGTCTGTCGCTCATGCGGCAGACTTTTTTACTGTAAAGCAGCAAACGGAAGGGAAATTCCCTTCCGTTTGCTTGAGAAACTTATGTAGGAGGATGATAATGTTACCCAAGTAGCTGCAGAAGGTTATTGTTTTATGATTGTACCTTCTTTCATGATAATTTTCATATTGTTAACTGCAACAGCGCGTATGTTTTCTAAAGGATTGCCATCTAGGACAAGGATATCAGCAAACTTATCGACTTCTAAAGTACCGGTTATTTTATCGACCTTCAGCATTTCAGCACCTACTTTTGTTGCTGCCACGATAGTATCCATTTCTGAAATGCCGGCTTTTTCTACGAAAGAATACATTTCGCCGATAGCAGTGGTCCCGTAAGGTGTAAGGCTGGAACAGAAGCTATCAGAGCCAATGGTTAACCCTATGCCTTTGGATTTTGCTTTACGCAGATTGGCGTAAACACGGTTCAGTTCTTTTTCTGCAACAGTTGCTCCGGAATACTGATCGTGTACCTCTGGGATGTATGGTGGCGCGTATGTTTTGAACCATTCGTTAAGGAATTGGATTGTTGGGCAGAAGTAAATCCCTTTTTCAGCCATGATATCAAGACATTCATCATTTAAGGTCTGTCCATGGATAATCAGATGAACTCCGGCTTTTGCAGAATCAAGGGCGCCACCGTAACCTTCGGCGTGAGACCAGACTGGGATACCGACCATATTGCATTCGTCAACGACAGCCTTGATTTCTTCAAAGGTATAATGCTGGTCTAATTTTTGATCCCAGCGCCAAATGCCGCCGCCGGTAGACCATATTTTGATAGCGTCAGGATTTTCACGCAGTCTTTTGCGGACAGCTTTACGCAGTTCCCAGGGGCCGTCTACACGTTCAGCCCATGGATGAGATTGTTCATTATACCAAATAGGAAGTTTATGAGAATCTCCGTGGCCGCAGGTACGGCAGAAGCCTAATCCTGTACCGACGACACGTGGTCCCTGCATAACACCTTTTTCTACCATATTTCGGATTGCAAGGCCTGAATAAGAGATTTCTCCGACTGTAGTCAAACCATTTTCCAAACATTCGTGGGCCTGTTGTACAGCTACTACCGTTTTTTGAACGCGATCTTCTAAAACCCACTCGGTATCGTCATCGGTCAAGTTGCCGGAAAAGTGCAAGTGCGTATCAATAAGTCCTGGCATGATAGTTTTGCCATTAATATCGATCTGTTCATATTCAGGAGAGATTTGCTTGGCAGGTCCGGCATAGGTTATTTTTTTGCCTTCGACCAAGACTAATGAGTTTACAAGTGGTTCTCTACCGGTGCCATCAATGAGATAACCTCCAACTAAAGCGATTTTTTTCATGATAAATACCCCCTTGATTATTTTTTGTGAATATGGTTTTTAATTAAAGTTATTTATGAATCTGTGTGTCATCTATGGATATCGAAATTGTTGTAGATCCAGAGGTTTTATTTCGGTGCAAAGTTTTGATAATCAGGCCTATAGCCAGCCATCCCAAAACGATACTCCATTCTACGGCATTTAGTGTAGCGGGGCTTCCGGGAACTATCATCAGAAGTACGATCAGTGATCCTGCAAGACAGGCCAGTGAGATGCCAAATTTTCCGCCTGGTACTTTATAAGGTCTGGGAAGATCAGGTTCTGTAAGGCGCATTTTGTAACAGGAGAAACTGACCATAGTACAGGCGAAAATAAAAGCCAGAGCTGAGACATTAGTCAGTGGTACTAACATCTTTTTTCCTAGAAATGGGCCGATAACAGTTAAAACGGCTAAGAGAATATTAGCTGTTTTGGGAGTTCCTGAAACAGGGTCTACTTCAGCAAAAGATCTGGGCAGTTGGCCTTTACGTCCCATAGCAAGCATAATACGGCTTGTAGCACCATAAAAAGAATTCATGGGACCCATAGGCCCGATTGTGGCAATGCAGAGCATTGCGATATACAAAAAAATATTTATTGTTTTCAAACAAGCTAAAGCAGGAACAGAACTTTTTACAAAATCAGTCCAGGGTATGATACTGCCAAAGGAATAGATGCAGACCATATAAAAACCTCCGGAGGCTAGCAGTGCTAGACTGATAACACGCCCAAATTTGTTCCAGTCGAGACCTTCAGCGGCTTCTTCTGCCTGTTGAGGAATAGTGTCGAAACCTGCGTAAAAGAATGGTGTCATAACAAGAACCGAGATGATACCGGCAAACATAGTTGAAGCTGAAGTTGATGAAGCCGCACCTTCAACACTGGCAAAAATTGGTTGGATGTTCTCAGGGCCGCCTTTAACAAGTGAGATACCCATAGCAAGAATCATTCCACAGAGCAGGGCTTTAGTAAGAAATGCCTGTAGGCTTGCCGCTGCGGAAGCACCACGAAAATTTTGGATGATTACATAAACAGCAAAACTCAGAGCAATAACAGTGGGAAGCAGGTAGACATCAGCGCCCATAATTGAATAGAGTTTAATTGAACGGAGGATTGGAAATAAATCTCCGAACATATCTGAAACGAGCGTTGAAATAGCAATTGCTTCCCATGGACAGAGGATTGCATTGCCTAAAGCCAAGAACCAGCCGGTAATATAGGACATGGTATTTCCATAAGTACGGTCTACATATTCAACGATGCCGCCGGAAATAGGGATTGCTGCAGTAAGTTCTCCGAATACAGCTCCGATAGGCAGTAGAAATACAGCTCCAATAATAAAGGCGATCATAGCTGCTACAGGACCTCCGCCAATGATCATCCAGTCGCCTACCATCAAAACCCAGCCGGTTCCGATAATAGCTCCGAAACCGATTGTAAAAAAATTCCAGAGTGACAGTGTTTTTTGCATACTGCCTTTTTGGTTTGATGCTGACATGTAAAAGCCCTCCTTTGAGTGAAGATAATGAGAAACATGAAACGATGTCTAAATATTCGAATAATTTAGAGAAGGGTAGTAACTTTGTACAGCTTTACTATAGCTTAAAGTAAATCGTGTTACGACAAAAATTTCATAATTGATATATTCGATGTAATATCAGGTACGGGTTAAATTTTATAGCAGCAAAATCGGCACTTCCAGTGTCATAATCGTAGCGATTAGTTCAAGATACAGATGTTATAATAAAAATATAATTACCAGTTAGGAACGGAGGTGAGAAGATGTTTTATATTGCTTTGTGCGATGATGAATGGCAGGCTGTAGAAATATTGACCGGTTATTTATCAGAGATCAAAAGATCGGGATTACAGCTGGAAAGTGTGCCTTTTTTGAACGGACGGGAACTGGTACACCAGTATGAACGGGGGCGTAAATTTGATATCATCATATTGGACATGCTGATGAAGCCATTAAATGGTATTGAAACAGCAAGGCTGATCAGGAAATATGACAGCGAAGTGCCGATTTTAATCGTAACGGGAACTGTTGAATATGCGATGGATGGTTATCAGGTAAATGCCTATCGTTATATTTTGAAGCCAGTAGATAAAGCTTATTTTTTACAGGAAGTACGGACTATTTTGACATCAATAGCCAGGTTACAGAATAAATATTTCAGTTTTACCAATGAAAAAGGATTGTTTAAAATAAAAACTACTGATATTTATTATTTCGAATCTAATATGCGCACTTTATCGGTTTGCCATCTGGGGGGAAAAACAACTTTTACGGGGAAAATCAGTGAAGTGGAGGAGTCACTGAGTGAACAGAGTTTTTTCAGGATTCATAAAAGTTATGTTGTTAATCTAAAACATATACGTAATATTTTTAAAGATACTGTTACTTTAGAAAATGGAGAGGAATTGCCGCTTAGCAGGCATCGCAGCAAAGAATTGCGGCAGCAGTTCCTATCCTATATGAAGGAAAATATTTGATATGGATATTATGCTGAAATGGATCGCTTATGTGATTTTATCTGCGGCTGAGACGTGGATCGGATATCGTCTTTTCAATACTTATTTGACTCGTAATTCAGTAAGACAGAGGTATTATTGGCTGGGGGTGATATTTTATTTTACTTTCCAGATGTTTTCTTATGTAAATGAAAGTCCCATGTTTTCGACGGCTGCTTATTATTTTTTCTTTGCTACAATTATTGCTGTTGTTTTCTTTTCTGATTCTTTACAGAATAAGATTACGATTGCCTTACTGTTTGTTATTATGAATTATGCATGTAAAACGGCTATGACAGGTATTGCCTTGGCCTGGGGTGAACAGACTTTGCCGCGGGAGCTGATTAATTATCGCATTGTTATGGATCCCTGGTCGCAGATGATGGCATGTATACTGTTTGTTTTGAGTTTATGGGGTACGATTTGTATTCGCGAGTTGAGGCTGAATAAGCAAAATTTACTTTATGCTGTAATTTCATATCTGTTTCCACTGACTGTGATGATTTCAGTAATCATTATTTCCCATAAAAATATTGGGTTTGGATCTGCCGCGGGGATACAGGTCTTTTATATTTATACTTCAGTACTTTTGTTTTCTGCATCAATCAGTCTTTTCTACCTTCTGGAAAAAAATATTCTTTTGGATATGTCCGGAGAAAAGTCATCGGTAATGGAAGAATTGCTGTCACTGCAGCGCCGTCATTATGAACGATTGGATATATCACAGCGTGAATTACAGAGTCTGCGGCATGATATCAAAAATCATATTAGCTGTCTATATGCGCTTTTGGACAGTGGTCATGCTAAAGAAGCTAAGGAATATATTAAGGAACTTTATACCTGTAATAAAGGCTTGCAGGGCATTATTTACAGTGGGAATATAGTTATTGATTCCATTCTCAGTAATGGTTTGGCTAATTTGGAAAACCGTGGTATAAATTTAAAATGCAGTATAATTATACCGCCTTCGTTAAATATCGCTGATGTGGATCTATGTATTCTTTTTGGAAATTTGATTGATAATGCCGTGGAGGCATGTGAAAGAATCGTAGAACCGGGCAGGAAAAAATTTATTGTTCTTAACGTCAATATCAAAAAAGATTATCTGTTCATTGATATCGCTAATTCGTTTACTGGTGAAGTAAAAAAACAGAATAATATTTACAGAACAGTGAAGATTGATGAGCGTTATTGTGGTATAGGCCTGTTTAATATCAGAAAGATTGTTGAAAAATATAATGGTGAATTTTCAGTCAGCCATTCTGATAATGTTTTTAGTGTTTCGGTTATGTTGTCATTACTCTGGGGGAAAAAATAAGGACTGCCGTTTTAACGGCAGTCCTTATTTTTTTTATAAAGATGCAGGCTTTTAACTAGCAGCCCCAAAGCAGTCCATCCTGTCAGCAGCAGGTATTCAGTTTTACTCAGCGAAGCAGAGGTACCGGGCAGCAGCATGGCAGCAATAATGAGAAAACTGACGCAGCATGCAGCACTGATACCCGCTTTGCCGCCAGGGACTTTGTAGGGGCGGTATAGATTTGCTTCGCTGCTGCGCATTTTATAACAGGCCAGACTGACCATCATACAGGAGAACATGAAGGTCAGGGCAGCAACATTTGTCAGAGGCAGCAGCATATTGCTTCCCAGGAAAGGGGCGAGAACGATACTTGTGCTGAGCAGAATATGTGTAGATTTGGCAATAGCCTGAGAGTGGTCGGAGGGGCTGAAGGCTGCAGGCAGTTGTTTTTTTCGGGCCATAGCCAGTAAAATCCTGGAGGATGAGGCATAAAAGGAGTTCATAGGACCCAACGCTCCCAAAACAGTTATGCAGAGCATGAGAAAGTATAAATTAAAATTGATGTGCTTAAGACAGGCAAGAGCTGCCAAAGGCTGTTTGACGAAACTTGTCCAGGGGATAAGACTGCTGAAAGCTGCTATGCAGATAATGTAAAAGGTAGCTGCAGATAAAAGTGCAAGGCTGATAATTCTGCCGAATTTGTGCCAGTCTAAGCCCTGAGCAGCTTCTTCTGCCTGCTGCGGGATAGTGTCAAACCCGGTATAGAAAAAAGGCGTTACTGTAAGCAGGGCAAAAATACCGGTCCAGAGAGAGGTGGCCTGAGTATGTGCTGTCGACTCATTGACCGGAAGAAAAAGCGGCTGCCAGTTTGCAAGACTGCCTTTGTCAAAAGCACTGATAATAGCCAGCAGTAATCCTGCGAGCAGCGCTTTAGTCAGGAAAGACTGGGCTTTAGCTGCTGCTTTTGGGCCGTGCAGATTTTGTCTGATGATAAATCCTGAAAGGCAAAGCGCTATCAGTACTGGGAAAAGGTATACATCGGCACCTAAAATGCTGTAGAGCCTGATTGAACGCAGCCATGGAAACATATCTCCGAACAGGGTTCCAAAAAGGGTGGAGACAGCAATCGTTTCCCATGGACACATGATAATATTACTTAGCAGCAGCAGCCAGCCTGTAATAAAAGATACTGTTTTACCGTAGGTGCGGTCAACATATTCTATTACCCCGCCGTCAATAGGCAGAGCGCTTGTAAGCTCTCCGAATACAGCTCCGATAGGCAGTAAAAGCAGCGCCCCCAGTAAAAATGCCAGCATGGCCGGAATGGGTCCTCCGCTGATGATGATCCATTCGCCGACTAAAAAAATCCAGCCGGTACCGATGATCGCACCGAACCCGATTGTAAAAAAATTCCAGAGCGTCAATGTCTTTGATATATTCTTTTGTTTGAAAGAGTCAACGGACATAAAAAAGTCCCCTTACATAAATTTTCAGGAATAAAAATGATAATAATTTTAGTTTATACTTTTAAAGTATATAGTGCGGCTAACACTGCTTGTTTAATCGTTTACAATAATGCCTGATAAAAGCTTTCTAAAATTACAAATTCTGCCAGAAGTTATAATGTGAAAATGTCGCAAATTGTCTGAAAATTAATTTACAAATGTTCTGACAAATGTTAAAATTACGGTAAATACATTTGTGAGGTGATCGGAAATGCTGACTTTGCCTTTACTTAGAAAAATGCTGAATCGTGCTGGTACAGAGCTGAAAGCTAACAGTAAATATTTATGTGAGCTTGACAGTGTGGCTGGCGACGGTGATCACGGAATCACTATTGGCAGAATGGCTGATGTGATGAAAGAAAAAACAGAAGATACTACTATTGATACGATGAGGGTCTTGCTGGATGAGCTGGGCGAAGCTTTTATGGGTATCAACGGCGGCAGCGCCGGACCGCTTTGGGGTACGGTGTTTACAGGGATGGCCGAAGGAATCGATGATCAGGCTGAACTGACTGATTTAGAGCTGCGGAAAATGTTTACGCAGGCCAAAGAAGATTTTATGGATATTTCCAAAGCAAAGCCCGGTGATAAGACTATGGTCGATGCGCTGTATCCGGCTATCGATGCCATTATTGAAACACAAGGAAGCTTAAAAGAAATCATGGCAGCTGCGGCTGCAGCTGCTGACGCTGGTGCGGAACAGACCAGTACTATGGTTGCCAGATTCGGCCGCGCTAAAAATATGGGTGAGCGCAGTATCGGTACTAAAGATCCCGGTGCTGTATCCATAGCTATTTTATTCAACGGTATGGCGCAGGCCTTATAAAAGGCTTAATTTTCCGCAGGTGCGGAAACAAATAAAATTTTGGAGGTTGAAAAGCATGAAAAAATTTATTAACGATCCCGAAAATCTGACCAGTGAATTACTGGAAGGTCTGGCTCTTGCCAATAAGGATATCATCCATCTTGAAGATGGCAACCTGGTTGTAAATAATAAATTGAAAGATGCTGACCGCGTTACGATCGTCACTTTGGGTGGTACCGGCCATGAGCCTGCTATCAGCGGTTTTGTCGGCGAAGGTATGGTAGATATTTCCGTGGCTGGTAATGTTTTCGCCGCTCCTGGCCCGCAGGCCTGTATAGAAGCAATCAAAATGGCAGATAAAGGCCACGGTGTTTTGTTTGTTGTTTTGAATCATGCCGGCGATATGCTGACCGGTAATCTGACAATGAAACAGGTTAAAAAACTGGGATTGAACGTAATAAAAGTTGTTACGCAGGAAGATATAGCCAATGCTCCGCGCAGTAATGCTGACGATCGCCGCGGGTTAGTCGGTTGTGTGCCGTTGTATAAAATTGCCGGCGCAGCAGCTGCTGCAGGTAAGTCTTTGGAAGAGGTGGCCGCTGTTGCACAGAAATTTGCTGACAATATGGCTACGATCGCTGTTGCAGCTAAAGGCGCTACTCATCCGGCTACGGATATGGTCATTGCTCAGATCGAAGAAGGTAAAATGGAAATCGGCATGGGGCAGCATGGTGAAGGCGGCGGTGGCTTGACTGAAATGAAAACTGCTGATGAAACTGCAGCTATTATGATAGATGCCCTTCTGAGAGATTTGGATATCAAAAAAGGTGAAAAACTTTTGGTTATCGTTAACGGCGTTGGCGCTACTACGCTGATGGAACAACTGATCGTTTTCCGTAAATGCTGTCATTATCTGGCAGAAAAGGGTATTGAAGTTGTTGCCAATATTGTTGGTGAAGTGCTGACAGTACAGGAAATGGCCGGATTCCAGCTCTTTATTGCCCGTATGGATGATGAACTGCTCAAATATTGGAATGCACCCTGCCGCACCCCGTATTATAAAAACTAAAGTAATATTTTTAAGGAGATAAAAATGGCAGATAAAGACGGTAATATTATTGCTAAAGATTATGGTATCGGCATCAAGCCGCCCGCCCAGCACTTTCATGTAAAAGGTCATGAGAATGCCGGCTGGGGTATGAAGGCACGTCTGTCACAGATTTTTGCGGCTGACGGGCGCACAATCATGCTGGCGTTCGATCATGGTTATATCATGGGCAGTACAGCTGGTCTGGAAAGACTGGATCTGGTCATTCCGCCGCTGATGGATCATGCTGATTGTCTGATGGCGACTCGTGGTGCACTGAGAACCTGTATTCCAGCCGATAACCGCAAGGCGATTGCTTTGCGCTGCAGTGCAGACAGCTCTGTTTTGAAAGACGATATGAGTATGGGTGTCATTGGTACCGATATTGAGGAAGCTCTGCGCATGAACGCTTCCTGTGTGGCCGTACAGTGCTTTATCGGTTCTGCTTCTGAAATTGCTTCCCTGCACAATCTTTCTTACTATATCAATAAAGGTGAACGTTATGGTATTCCCGTATTAGGTGTCGTCGCCGTTGGTAAAGAGATGGAACGTACCACGCGTTATTTTGCTTTAGCAACAAGGCTTTTGGCTGAACAGGGAGCACATATCATCAAGACCTATTACTGTGAAAATTTTGAGCAGATCACTGCTGCCTGTCCGGTCCCAATCGTCATTGCCGGTGGTAAAAAAGTTCCGGAACCGGAAGCTTTGGATATGGCTTACCGTGCTGTTAATGAAGGCGCAGCCGGTGTTGATATGGGGCGCAATGTTTTGCAGGCAGAATGTCCGAGTGCTATGCTGCAGGCGATTCGTATGGTTGTGCACGAAAATGTCAAACCTGAAGCTGCGTATAAGGCTTATCAAACATTGATGAAGGACGTGAAATGATGAAACAGTTTATGCATGTGGGAGTACCCACTGATAAAATCATGGAAGGCGCTGTTTATGCCGAAGCTATCAAGACATATATCGTAGCTCCTGAAACTAATGAATTCAATATTGAATACCTGCGTTTTGAGAAAGATACACCTTTGCCGAAAGAACTGCAGACTATGGTCCATGTTGCTTATAAGGTAGACGACCTGGATGAACAGGTAAAAGCAAATACTGTTGTTGTTGAGCCCTGGTTTGCCGATGAAAATACCCGCCTTGCTTTTATTATGAAGGACGGTATTTTAATGGAATTGATGGAAGTGAAATAAATTGCTGAGCGGCAAAGAACGAACTGATCTTGTCAACGTGGCCCGGCTCTATTATGAACAGGGGCTGACGCAGGATCAGGTCGCTAAGCGAATCGGAGTTTCCAGGCCGTTAGTGAGTAAGATGTTGACGCGTGCGCGCGAAGCAGGGATCGTACATATCGAGATCCGCAGCTCGACAGAAGGCGATGCTGCTTTGTTAGAGGCACTGCAAACAAGGTATGCCCTGCATGGAGGTATGGTTCTGCCGGTACAGGACTCAATGGAAGAAAATCTTAAAGCGGCTGCGGATTATCTGTCCGGTGAGCTTTTGTATGAACGTAATTTAGGATTGGGATGGGGGTATCTGTTGGGCGAAAGCATCAGTCTGCTGACGCAGCAATGTAACCGTCGGCAGCCTGGTGCTGTGCTGTCGCTGATCGGCAAGGCACATATCCCCAATAAAGGTTACCGTGTGGACGAACTGGCAGAAACGCTGGCCTCAGCTTGCGGCAGGCATGCTTATCGTCTTGCTGTACCGGCTTTTCCGGACAGTTTGGAAGAACGGCAGCAGTTTGAAACGACTGAAGCTTATTTGGAACTTGACGCTATGTGGCAGAAACTGGATGCTGCTCTTGTTGAGATCAGAGATTTTCCCAGTGTTCCTGATGAAGCAACGGCGACACGTTTTGGTGACAGTTTGAAACGTCAGCGGGCAGTCGGCAGCTTTTTGTCCTATTATTATAATGAGCGGGGCGAATTTATCAGTGGCGAAAATGATTTTGCTGTCAGGATTCCGTTAGGAACTTTGCGGCATTGTCCCAAAATTATCGGTTTAGCACTTGGTGCTGCGCCGAATGCCATAACAGGAGCTCTGAAAACAGGTTTATTTACGCATCTGCTGGTAACGGAAAGCACTGCGCGTAAAATTTTGGAGAAATGATATAAATGTTTTTACGCCTGTCCGGCGCTTTTGTACCGGACAGGCGTATTATTTTTGAACATTTTGTGTTCGAGAATGCTGTGGGGCTTAACAAATCTTGTTTTTGAGTTTATACTGTTTTTGAATAATTATCACAACAGTAAAGAAAGCTGGCAGGAAAATGCAGAAAAGCAATACAGTTTTGATTTTACGGGGATTTGTTGTTTTAGGTGTTATTTTGATGCACACAAGCTGGTTTTTCAGCAGCGGTGGCAGTGAAAATATGGTAGCACTTTCTTCAATGCTGCTGGAGGTGCTGTCATTGTTTGCAGTGCCGCTGTTTATGGCGATAGCGGGTTATTTGTTTACAGGACGTAATAAGCACGCTTACATTTACAGCGCTGCTTTTTTTAAGAAGATGCTGCTGTCGGTATTGTCGCCTTATTTGTTGTTTTCTACCCTCTATATAGTAACTGCTTTTGTTTTTGACGGTCATACATATACGCTGGGTGAAATAGTCGTTGATATGCTGACGGGAAGTGCTGCGGTGCATTTGGGATTTTTCAGGGCGCTGATCGGGTTCTATCTGGTGTATCCGTTTTTAATCAGGATTTTTACTAAATGCCGTGAGTCAGGCTGGCTGAAATACTATTTTGCTGCGGCAGCTGTTTTGCAGATCTCTTGGAAGGTGTTGAATAATATTCAGTTTGAGACTGTTTGGATCAGCTACCTGCTTATGGGGACAATGTTTCTGCGTTATCTTGTTTATTTTTCGCTGGGAATGGCGGCCTACTATTATAAAAAAGAATTTTTAGAGTGGATCGGCAGGAGCCGGAAATTTTTGGTTTGGCTGCTGATCATTTTTATTCCTTTAGTTACCGTATGCTGGTTGGAAAAGTACTATTGGAAGACCTATTATATTTTGGAGTTTATTTGTTTTCCGCTCAATATGTTTTTATATACGATTTTGATAGCGATGCTGTTTTATCATTCTGAGGATATTGATAGAAAAAATACCCTGCAAAAGCGGTTTGTGCTGTATTTGGGCAATTATTCGTTCGGTATTTTTCTTATCCATATCTTTTTTATGTATCTGTGTACCGAGTATCTGCTGCCTTTGCTGCAGATAACGCCTTCGATGCTGACTTTTTATCCGCTGCTGTTCGTTTTGATGCTGGTATTGAGTCTTGGGAGTATGGAAATACTGGCGCGGCTTCCTTTTCACGAGCTGCTGATAGGGAAGGTTGAACGCCGGCTGCTGCTGCGCAGAAAAAGCGGCAGAACTAATAGCTTATAAGTTTGATTTTTCTGATAATTGATGTTAGAATAACGATAATCTCAGTTTGGAATTGCCAGGCTGTAAGTAGAATTTTGTAGAATGGAAGGATGGTAGTAATGAACAGAAAGAATTTACGCAGTTTAGCTGCAGGTGTAGCTCTGCTGCTGGCAGTAGGAGCTTTAGCTGGCTGCGGCGGCGAAAAGAAGGCTGACGACAGTAAAAAAATGGTAACGGTTGGTATTGCCCAGCTGGTAGAACATGGTGCATTGGATGCCGCCAATAAAGGCTTTGTGGCAGGTATGGCGTCTAAAGGCTTTAAAGAAAATGAAAATGTAAAATATGACCGGCAGAACGCACAGGCTGATCAGTCTAATCTGCAGAATATCGCACAGCGTTTTGTCAGCAATAAGGTGGATCTGATTTGTGCTATCGCTACGCCGACGGCTCAGACGATGGCTAATGCTACGAAAGATATACCCATTGTAGCGACGGCGGTTACCGATTATGAGGTAGCAAAGCTGGCTGCTTCTAATAACGAGCCGAAAGGCAATGTTACGGGAACCAGTGATATGAATCCGATTGACCAGCAGTTGGAGCTGCTTTTGAAGATAGCGCCGCAGACAAAAAATATTGGAACCGTGTACAGTTCCAGCGAAGTCAATTCACAGCTGCAGGTCGATGTTTTGAAAAAGCTGGCAGGTGATAAAGGCATCAATGTTATCGAAGCTACGGTTTCTACAGTTAATGATATCCAGCAGGCTGCGCATAGTCTGGTTGGTAAAGTCGATGCGGTTTATGTTCCGACCGACAATGTGATGGCTTCGTCAATGCCGACTTTGGTAGCAGTAACAGATGAAGCCCGGCTGCCTGTTATTTGCGGCGAAAGTGATCCGGTACGGGCTGGAGGTCTGGCTACTTTAGGTATTGATTATTATAAACTTGGTGAACAGACCGGCGTGATGGCTGCTGAGATCCTGAGCGGTAAGGGCAAACCTCAGACAATGCCTGTCCAGATGCAGAAAGAGTTTAAGGTCGTAGTGAACGAGACTACTGCCAAACGCAATGGGATTACGATTCCGCAGGATATTTTGGCTAAGGCTGAGATCGTAAAATAAAATACAAAACAGGGCTGGTTTGTTACGAAACAGCCCTGTTTTTATTGTTTTGTTTGTATTTTGTGATAATAAATGATAGAATTATTCTATCCTTATATGTGTTCGTCAAGGATCAAAAGTGATACTGTAGAATGGAAGGATGGTTATTATGAACAAAAAAATGCGTGCTTTAGCAGCAGGCATTGCCCTGACTTTGTCTTTAGGACTTTTAGCGGGCTGCGGCGGCGAAAAAAAGGCTGCCGATAACAGTAAGAAAGTAGTAAATGTAGGTATTGTCCAACTAGTTGAACATGATGCTTTGGATGCTGCCAATAAAGGCTTTATAGCGGGAATGGCAGCTAAAGGCTTTAAAGAGAATGAAAATGTAAAATATGATCGGCAGAATGCGCAGGCAGATCAGTCTAATCTGCAGAATATCGCACAGCGTTTTGTCAGCAATAAAGTAGACCTGATCTGCGCTATCGCTACTCCAGCGGCCCAGACGATGGCCAATGCTACCAAGGATATTCCTATCGTAGCAACAGCGGTTACAGATTATGAGGCAGCAAAGCTGGTTGCTTCCAACAGTGAACCTAAAGGTAATGTTACAGGGACCAGCGATATGAATCCGATAAAAGAGCAGCTGGAACTGCTGCTTAAGTTAGTGCCTGGTGCTAAAACTATTGGTACGATCTATTGTTCCAGTGAAGTCAATTCACAGCTGCAGGCGGAGCTGCTGAAAAAATATGCGGCAGAGAAGGGCGTGCAGGTAGAGGAAGCGACTGTATCTAATGTCAATGACATCCAGCAGGCTGCTCAAAGTCTGGTCGGCAAAGTAGATGCTGTTTACGTGCCGACAGATAATGTGCTGGCTTCGGCAATGCCGACACTGGCCCAGGTAACTGAGCCGGCTAAACTGGCCGTAGTTTGCGGCGAGGGCGGGATGGTCATGGCCGGAGGCGTAGCTACTCTGGCGATCGATTATTATCAGTTGGGCGAACAAACAGGTGAAATGGCCGGCGATATTCTGAGCGGCAAGACTAAACCCCAGACAATGCCTATCCAGCTGCAGAAATCTTTTAAGGTCATTATCAACAAGGAAAATGCTGAAAAAATCGGTATCAAGATTCCCGAAGATCTGCTTAAGGCAGCAGAAAGCTCTAAATAAACAAGCGCGGGTTTCTCCTTGTTTCAGAGGAGAGACCCGTTTTTACGGATATATCACAGGAGGAAGATAGATGATAGACTTATTGATGCCAACGATAGCACAGGGACTTTTATGGGCGATCATGGCACTGGGCGTATATATAACTTACAGAGTTTTGGATATTGCTGATTTGACGGTGGAAGGAAGTTTTCCGCTGGGAGCTGCTGTAGCAGCTTCTTTACTAGCTGGCGGATATTCTCCGTGGCTGGCTTTTGGTGCGGCGATGCTGGCTGGTATGCTGGCTGGCGTTGCGACCGGACTTTTACATACTAAGCTCAAAATACCGGCTCTGCTGGCCGGCATTTTGACGATGATCGCTTTATATTCTGTCAATCTGCGTGTAATGGGTAAGGCTAACTTGTCGCTGCTGCGTGTAGATACAGTATTTTCCATTATGCGTGATATTGGTGGTTTCAGTAATGCTCAGGCTGTATTGTGTGTGGGTATCGTCAGCTCACTTTTGATCGGAGGTTTGATTTATTGGTTTTTTGGTACGGAAATAGGAGCGGCTATTCGTGCTACAGGCTTTAACCCGCAGATGATCAGGGCGCAGGGCGTGGATACTAATTTTACGATCATTCTCGGGCTGCTGATAAGTAATGCCCTGGTAGCTTTGAGCGGTGCTTTAGTAGCACAGAATAATGGTTTTGCCGACGTCGGCATGGGTACAGGCACGATCGTTATCGGTCTGGCTTCAGTCATTATCGGTGAGGTACTGTTTGGTACCCGCAGCTTTAAAAACTGCATCATCAGCGTTGTGCTGGGCTCTATCGTTTATCGTCTGGTTATTGCCGCTGTACTGCAGATGGGAATGCCGCCAAACGATCTGAAACTGTTTACAGCTATTCTGGTAGCGTTTGCGTTGTCGCTGCCGCTTATTAAAAGTAAGCTTGGTCTGCGAAAGGCGGTGAAATAAATGCTGCGTGTTGAAAATATCTGTAAGACATTTTTTGCAGGAACAATCAATGAGAAAAAAGCTCTGCAGGGTTTATCGCTGCATTTGAAACCGGGTGATTTTGTAACGGTCATCGGCGGTAATGGCGCCGGTAAGTCGACTTTGATGAATTCTATTGCCGGAGTTTTTCCAATCGACAGTGGAAAGATCATTATTGACGGTAATGATATTACAAAAACGCCGGAACATAAACGGGCCAAATATATTGGGCGTGTCTTCCAGGATCCGATGATGGGTACTGCTGCGGGGATGATGATCGAAGAAAATCTTGCTATTGCCGCCAGACGGGGTAAAACGCCTGGATTAAAATGGGGCTTGGACAGCGATAATCAGACTTGGTTCAGCGAATTGCTGCAGGAGCTGGATCTGGGTCTGGAAAACAGAATGACTGCTAAAGTCGGGCTGCTTTCCGGCGGCCAGAGGCAGGCGTTAACGCTGCTGATGGCAACGCTGATCAAACCAAAGCTGCTGTTGTTAGATGAACATACGGCAGCCCTGGATCCGAAAACAGCTGCTAAAGTTCTGGCTTTGACGGAACGGATCGTTAACAGGGATCATTTGACGACGCTGATGATTACTCATAATATGCGTGACGCCTTGCGCTGCGGCAACAGGCTGATCATGCTGCATAACGGACGGGTAATTATTGATGTCGAAGGTGAAGAAAAGTCGCGTTTGACGATTCCTGATCTTTTGAAGATGTTTGAGCAGGCCAGCGGTGATATGCTGGACAGTGACAGACTGCTGCTCAGTTAAGTAAAGTAAAATAAAAGGCGGGTTCTTAATGAACCCGCCTTTTATTTTACTTTACTTATTTTTCCAAACCATAGGTCCAGGAGCTGACTGCTCCTAAGTCATAAATTTTTGCATAGCCTAATGAAATCAGGGTATCTGCAGCGATTGCACTGCGTCTGCCGCTGCGGCAGTATACCACTATTTCAGTATTTTTATCCTGCGGCAACTGATCGGATTTTACTTTGATTTCATCAAAAGGAATCAAAAGACTGCCGGGAATATGCCCGGCTGCATATTCGTCAGGGGTGCGAACATCAATAACAGTAATTTTATCACCTTTATCAAGACGTTCTTTGACCTGAGACGCAGTTATTTGCTGATAGCTTCCTGATGAAGCAGTATCGCTGCTGGGGCTCATAGCCTGTAAAGGACAGGCGCCGTTGTTGTAGAACCAAAGCCCGACTGCTGCAATGATGCAAAGTGCGAAGATACTCCATTTACTCATGCTGATGCTCCTTTTCTTCGGCGGCAACTACTGCTAATTGATCTTCAGCAACAGTTTGCTGGCAATGGGGACAATAGTAATGTGTTTCTACAGTATGATTACAGCTTTTATGGATCAGGCGTTTATAGCAGGTAGTAAGATGTTTTTCACCCCAAAGCACCAGGCTGTTAAAAACGATATTCAAATCCTCGCCAGCAGGTGTAAGTGTATAACGGTAGCGGGGCGGATGCTTCTGGTATAAATCGCTGCTGATCAGTCCGTCGGCTTCAAGCGCTTTCAGGCGGCTGGAAAGCAGATTGCTGGCAATCTGGCCTTCCAGGCTGTTGTAAATCTCTTTATAGGTCTGGTGTCCGCTCATAATACCATGCAGAATGAGCAGAGACCATTTGTCGCCGATAATATTGAGTGCTTGAGCGATATTACATTGAAAGGGATATTGCTGACTCATAAAAATACTCCTTTAATCTAAAGTTGAAAACAAATCATTTAAAAATTCGCTCATAGAAGGATGTGTATAAATATTATCCCGCAGAACGGTATAATCCAGGTCGGCCTTCATTGCCAGTTGGACGATATTGATGATTTCCGAGGCTTCGCTGCAGAAAAATGCCGCACCGAGGATTTTGTTGCTTTCAGCATCAACAATAGCCTTCAGGTAACCGGAAGTGCTGCCAAACAGGCGAGCCCTGGGACTGGCTGCTTCTGCGATTTTGGCAACTTTGATCTTATGGCCGGACAGCAGTGCTTCTGCTTCACTGAGGCCGACGCGTGCAAAGGTAGGGTCTAGAAAAACGGAATAGGCGACAGGCGGCCGGTTAGCTGTTGTACGGTCGTTTTGACCGAAAAGCTGCTCTTTAATAATGCGGAAGTCATCCAGGGAGATGTAAGTGAACTGCAGTCCGCCTTTAACGTCACCAAGCGCCCAGATATGAGGGACGGTTGTCTGCAGTAATTCATTGACGATGATTTCGCCGCGTTCATTTACGGCAACGCCGGCGGCTTCAAGATTAAGGCTTGCTGTGCTTGCTTTGCGTCCTGTGGCTACCAATACAGCGTCAGCTGGAATTTTAACGGACATACCGCTGCTGCGCTCAAGATAGCTGACAGTAGTCAATTCGTTTTCGTCGGTTATTTCATCGACCTGTGCATTAAAGATAAAGCGAACGCCCAGCTCTTCCAAACGTGTTTGGATAACATTGGCGATATCGCGGTCTTCACGCGGGATGAAGGTATTGCCGTATTCCAGAACAGTGACCATGGAGCCATAATTAGCATACATGGCGGCAAATTCCAGACCGATATAGCCACCGCCGATGATAAACAGTCTTTGTGGCAGGGTGCTGAGTTCCATTAAAGTAGTACTGGTATAAACACGCTTGCTCAGCTGTAAGCCTGTGATTGGAGGAATGACTGGTTCAGAACCGGTATTTATAAAAATTTTTTCGCCGTATAAAGATATTTTTCCGTCCGGCAACTGGACTTCTACCGTATGGTCAGTCTGAAAACGGGCGGCACCGGTATAAATATCTGCAGCTGCAGCGACATTATCATAGTTTTTCTGACGCAAAAGCGCAGTTAAAGTATTTTTTTCACGAATGGCAGCAGCATAAAAATTATTTTTTTCAGAATAATCTGCCTGCTGATTTTTTTTAGCGTCAGCTGCAGTATGGATGAGTTTTTTTGTAGGAATACAGCCGATGTTTATGCAGGTACCGCCGTACATCAGCGGAGATTTTTCAATAACAGCTGTTTTGATTCCTTTTTTGCCGAGGGCAGCTGCCAGTGTTTTTCCACCTTTGCCAAAGCCGATGATCAATGCGTCATATTTTTTCATAAGTTAAACACGCTCCTTTACTGTTCTTATTTTAGTTTAACACTAAAAGAATAAAAAAACAAGTAACTTTAAAAAATAAAGTCTAAATAAAGCGGGAAAAATTTTACCTCAACAGTAAAATACTATATAATAAACATATGATTATGAATTATAGGAGCTTGGCATGACTGATCAAAAACAATGTGCAAAACTTAAAAATATCAAGTGTTTTTTGTTTGATATGGATGGTACGATTAATTTAGGCAATACATTAATCCCGGGGATGGATGTATTTTTTCAGAAATTACGTGCCGCAGAACGTGATTTTTATCTGGTAACTAATAATTCCTCCAAAGGACACGAGCATTATGTGGAAAAAATGGGGCGGATGGGGATACAGGTAACTCGTGATAATGTTTTGATATCCTCGGATGCTTTTGTTTATTATATGCAGCAGCTTCGGCCGGCGGCCAGATTATTTGTTTTAGGGACGGAACAGCTGAAGAAAACTATTCGTGAGGCAGGCTTTACCATAACGACGACACTGGAAGAAGGTACTGATTTTGTTGTGGTTGGGTTTGATATGTCTTTGAATTACGAAACACTGACTATTGCCTGCAGACTTATCGACAGGGGCGTGCCTTATGTAGCAACGCACCCGGATGTACGCTGCCCGATCGAAGGCGGAGAATTTATTCCCGATTGCGGCGCCATGATCGAGCTGATTAAAACTGCTACAGGGAAGGCCCCGCAGCAGATTTTAGGCAAGCCCTATCACTATATGATCGATGTTATTACAGCCAGGACAGGCTATAAACGGGAAGAAATTGCCATGGTTGGCGACCGTTTATCGACAGATATTGCTTTTGGGCTCAATAACGGTGTTTTATCAATACTGGTTCTGACCGGCGAGGCAACTTTAGCTGACGTGGAGCATGGCAGCATCAAGCCTGACATTATTTTGGATCACGCTTCAGAGCTGGCTGACTATTTTTAAAGTGAGAGATTTTTATGGCGATACAATATGAGCGGATTAAGAAAACTATAGCTGCTTTGGCTGCTTACGGAACATTACCGCAGGGTGGGACGACGCGTCTTTCCTATACGGCAGAGTATTTGGCGGCGCAGGCTTTTTTGCAGCGGGAAATGCTGGAGTCGGGCATGCTGGCAGAGGTAGACCCGATTGGGAATCTGATTGGGACTTATGTGGGACGAGAGCCTGAACTGACTGCCGTCATGAGCGGTTCACACCTCGATACCGTACCGGCAGGCGGAAATTTTGACGGAGCTTTGGGTATCGTCGCAGCACTGGAATGTGTGCGCAGCTGGCAGGAAGAGGGCTATCGCCCGAAACGAACAGTACAGGTAATTGCGACGATCGAAGAAGAGTGCACAGCTTTTGGTATGGCTTGCTTTGGCGTACGTGTACGCGGCGGCGAATTTAAAAAACAGCAGCCGGAGTCTATCGTGCATTTGACAGGCGGCTCCCTGGCCGAATGTCTGCAGGCAGCCGGACTGCCGCATAGCGCGTTGCAGGATGCCGCAGTAGGGTTTCAGGATCTGGCGGCTTTTGTAGAACTGCATATCGAACAGGGCGCTGATTTGGAGGAACGTGGCCTGACCTGCGGGGCGGTGACTGCTATTGTAGGCTACGATAGATTATTCCTGACTTTACATGGAGAAGCTAACCATGCCGGGACCACTAGCATGAGGCGCCGCAGAGATGCTTTGGCTGCGGCAGCGGAAGTCATTTTAGGAGTCAAGGAGCTTGCTGAAGCTGATGACAGGTTCGTAGCTACCGTGGGTCAGTTGAATGTCGCTCCCAATGCTGTGAACATCGTGCCTGGAAAAGTGCAGCTTGCTATTGAAACAAGGGCTGCTGACGATAGGGTTTTAGCAGAGGTTCGTGCAAAGATCATGAGTTTACTAGAGCGGACGGCGAGTAAAAGCGGTGTCGTGATTACAAAGGAGAATGATTTTCATGTGGCTGCTGTACCGTTGTCAGAGTCAGTCAGGAAAGTTATTGAGCAGTCTGCGGCTGAGTGCGGTGTCAGTTTTCAGGCCATGCCCAGCTGGGCAGGACATGATGCACAGATTTTTGCAGCAAGCGGCGTACCTACAGGAATGATTTTTGTACCAAGTATAAATGGTGTCAGCCATTCCAAAGAAGAGAGCAGTGATTTTCAGTCTGTTACTCAGGCAGTAAAAGTACTGGAAAAAACTTTAAAGACTTTAGCTGAAGTCTGAAATATATATAACTGAACGGTTAGGAAAGTGAGGCAGCAATGAGTAATCTGCGGGACGCCATTGTACGTATGGCTTTACGGCGCCCTTATTTGTATTTGCTGGTTACTTTGGTTATCAGTATCGTGCTGATGGAAGTGCTGGTAGAAATAGCTGAGCATACTTTTATTAAGCCGGCATTGCAACAGCTGGAGCTGCAGTTTATTGCTTATGTACAGCAGTTTGTTACACCGCCGCTGACAGCAGAGGTAATGCTCGTTACGGCAAGCGGGTCCAGTACTTTTTATCTTCTGGCAAGTGCGCTTGTCTGCTGCTGGTATTTATACAGCAGGCAAAAAGACAGGCTGTATCTTTATCTAGTCTGTTTATGCGGTGGTGGTATTTTAAATCAGGTACTGAAACGCATTTTTGAACGTGTAAGGCCAGATATTTTCCCTGTGATTGCTGAAAGTGGTTACAGTTTTCCCAGCGGTCACGCTATGGGAGCGATTTGTTTTTATGGCATCCTGGCATATTTTGCAGGATTAGGCTTGCGAAGTAAACCGCTGCGCTGGGGATTGATGGCGGCAGCCGGCATTTATATCCTGCTTATCGGCCTGAGCCGTGTTTATCTGGGGGTGCATTATCCGACGGATATTTTAGCCGGTTATGCAGCTGGAGCGACCTGGTTATTTTTTTGTATTACGCTGCATCGTATTTTTAGAAAGCGTTATTAAAGGCGCAGCTGCTGTCGTTATAAAAATATGTTTTGGCTTTGTTTACGCAAAATAGCCTGTGCATTTAAATGCACAGGCTATTTTTATATAAGAAAACAGATAGTTAATTATTTTGCAGAGTCCAGTTTTCCGCAGCTAAAACTTTTGAGTCAGCTGCAGGAGCTATTTCTTTGACTGCGTATTCTTTGTTCAATATTGCCTCAAATTTATCCTCAGGCAGCGGTCTGTAGAAAAAATACCCCTGGATCATATTGCAGTTGACAGATTTAAGGAAGGCTACCTGTTCGGCAGTTTCAATACCTTCGGCGACAGTTCGGATGCTTAATTTATTGACGAGATCGATAATACCTTTAATAACGATGTTGTCTTTTTCTTTGTGGATACTTTCTCTGAAAAAGCTTTGATCGATTTTGAGCACATCAATAGGAATATTTTTCAAAAGGCTTAAAGAAGAGAACCCGGTACCGAAATCATCAATAGAAATCAAAAAACCTTTACTTTTCAGTTCACTGACTGTTTTTTCGAGAAAGGTCACATTATCAAAGGCGATTGATTCTGTAATTTCTATTTCTAAAAGGTGATCAGGGATACGGAATTTGTTTTTGATATCTTCATATGTTTTTACAAAATCTGAATTGTAAAATTGCAGTCGGGAAACATTGACGGAGATTGTATTTACAGGAAGGCCAGCATCGAGGCGCCGTCTGATAAAAGCGCATACCTTTTTAAATACATACTGGTCAAGTGATGAGATAAGATATTTCTTTTCAAAGATGGGAATGAATTTATCAGGCGGAATGATCAGTCCTTCATCTGTCTGCCAGCGTACCAGCGCTTCGGCCTGTGTTGCCAGACCTGTCTGCAAGTCGACCTTGGGCTGAAAGTAAACGAGGAATTCTTCATTTTCCAGTGATTTCAGCATACGGTTTTCGATGGATTTTTCATAACGCAGCTGTTTACGGATACTTTCATCATAAACAGCATATTTTCTGTTAAGTCCTGTTTTTACAGTTTTACGCGCATAATTTGCACGGTCTAAAATACCTTCTATCTGCAGATCCTCTGCCAGGTCCTCCAGATAGCAGATACCGCATTGGACAGAAACTGCCTGACCACCGTACATATCATGCATGAATTCTGTTATTTTGATATCGACCTGCTGCTGCCGGACCATAATGTCGTTTTTCTCATTATAGTAACGCAGAATAACGAAATTATCGGCGGAAACACGCCCCAGCACTTCTCCTGTACGCAGTTCGTTACTAATGGTAGCGGCATAATTGATAAGGATCTCATCGCCGTATTTATACCCGAAAACGTCGTTGATATATTTAAAATCAGCAAAATCAACATAGCTCAGCGAATATTTTTTAGTCGTTTGTGTGAGTAGTTTCTGAGCTTTTTTCTTAAATGTTTCAAAATTATAAGCACCGGTAAGCGGGTCTTTTGTCGTTATATCATAAAGTGTTTTGTTGCTGCTTTCCAGTGAATATAATTTACGCAGGTACACCATAAATAAGGCGATCCACATGATAATGATGCCTGCCAGCATTAAAGCAGAAAGAAGTGTCAGCTGGTGACTTTTGGAAGTAGTATAGTTATCAGCAGCGAAAACAGTATTATTGGCGATCTCAAAATGTACTTCGCTGGACTGCAGCAGCAGTGGTGAATTGGCAGGGTTTTGGCGCACGGCGTAAATATTGCTTTTTACCCGATGCCATAGTGTATTGAGGGCGGAAAACTGCTGCTGATAATCAACATTGGGAATTTTTTCCAAACCGTATTTACCGTCGGTGTTTTTAAGGTCATAAATGATATCGTCGATATAAGCTATAAGCTCATCGTGAGGCTGCTGCTGCAGCTCAAGCTTGACGAGCCGCTGAGTAGCGCCTCTGGCGATGCCCAGGTAATTGATGAGTGTTCCGTAGGATTGTACTTTGCTGATTGAGTAAACAGTAAAGCTGCCTACGAATATCGATAACAAAAATAAAACGATAACGCTTATTTTGCCTAAATTTTTCATGGGGGAATCAACTCCGAAAAAGATTTAAAAAATTAGAATAATTTGAATTATAAATACTATTTATATAATCTTATAATATTTGAATTTAAAATACAAGATAATAAATTTTAATTATAAAAATAATTTTCTGCTGAATTTATCAATTTATCGTAAAATATTGAAGCGATAACTACGATTTTGATAGCTGACGAATTTTGTTATTTTTCATAAATATATGAAAAATATAAGTTAGCCTTGACAAACTTAGAAAAATCACTTATAGTGTTCTTATGTAGGAACAATGAAGGTGAAATATGGATATTATTGAAAAACTTACTTATTTTAATCTAACCAGACAGGAAGCTACGCTGTATTTGACCCTGCTGGCAGAAGGACGGCTGACCGGCTATGAAGCGACAAAGCTGACAGGTATTTCCAGATCTAATACTTATACGGCGCTGGCAGGTCTGGTAGAAAAAGGCGCTGCTTATGTGCTTGAGGATAAGGCTACAAGATATACGCCGGTGCCCTTGGATGAGTTTTGCGAAAACAGGGTAAGAAGACTGCAGGAACTGAAAGAAGAATTACTGCGTGAGCTTCCAAGTACGTCACAAAGCGTTGATGGTTATATTACGATCAAGGGAGCGACCGAAATCATCAATAAGCTCAAAAATACGATTGTTAAGGCTAAAGCCCGTATTTATGTTTCGGCAACAGATTCGGCTATAGAAGCTTTACGTGGTGAATTGACTGAGGCGGTAGGTCGGGGATTAAAGGTGGTCATTATTACCGGCAGGCCTTTTGTTTTGGAGGGTGCGATTATTTATTATGCGCATAAACCCAATAGCCAGATCCGTCTGATCGCCGATTCACAGGAGGTTTTGACAGGAGATCTGGCTGATGGCAGTAATTCAACCTGTTTATATTCCAGCAAACAGAATCTGGTAGATTTATTTAAGGATGCTTTGAAAAATGAAATAAAATTGATAGAATTGCTTCCTGAAGCAGAGAAAGGTGAGAAAGAATGAGTAAAAAACCCTTTGTAAGTAAAGAAAAGTTAGATGAGATCGCCGCACAGTATGCAACGCCGTTTTATTTATATGATGAAACGGCTATCCGTGAAACTGCGCGTCGTGTGAATAAGGCGTTTGCCTGGAATCAGGGCTTTAAAGAATATTTTGCCGTTAAAGCTACTCCTAACCCGGCAATATTGAAAATATTGCATGAGGAAGGCTGCGGTGCGGATTGTTCTTCGTATACGGAACTGCAGATGGCCGATGCCGTTGGTTTTAAAGGCGATGAAATTATGTTTTCGTCCAATGCAACGCCGGCAGAAGATTTTCAGCTGGCAAGGCAATTGAATGTCACTATCAATCTGGATGATATCACTCATATCGACTTTCTGGAAAAAGTTGCTGATATCCCGGATACGGTCAGCTGCCGTTACAATCCGGGCGGGCATTTTGCCATTGCCAACAATATTATGGATAATCCCGGTGACGCCAAATATGGTATGACCAGAGAGCAGATGACAGAAGCTTATAAAATTCTTTTAAGCAAGGGTGTTAAACATTTTGGAATGCACGCTTTTCTGGCCAGCAATACTGTGACTAATGATTATTATCCGGAACTGGCACGGATATTGTTCCAGGTCGCAGTGGAATTGAAGGAAGAGACAGGAGCGCATATTGAGTTCATCAATCTGTCCGGCGGTGTCGGTATTCCTTATCGTCCCGATCAGGAGGGCAATGATATTATGGTTATCGGCGAAGGCGTACGTCAGGCTTTTGAGGATATCCTGGTGCCTGCAGGAATGGGAGACGTAAAAATTTTTACAGAGATGGGCCGTTATATGCTGGCTCCCTATGGGGCACTTGTTGCTAAAGCCATCCACGTTAAACATACCTATAAAGAGTATATCGGACTGGATGCCTGCGCTGCTAATCTGATGCGTCCAGCCATGTACGGGTCCTATCATCACATTACCGTAATGGGTAAGGAGGATGCGCCCTGCGATCATAAATATGATATTACCGGCGGTTTGTGCGAGAATAACGACAAATTTGCTATCGACAGGATGCTGCCGGAAATCAATATCGGTGATCTGCTCTTTATTCATGATGCGGGAGCACATGGTTTTGCCATGGGCTACAATTATAATGGTAAACTGCGCAGTGCGGAAGTGCTGCTGAAGGAGGACGGCAGTACGGAATTGATTCGCCGTGCGGAGACTCCGGCAGATTACTTTGCTACTTTTGATTTTACAGGATTATTTAAAAATATATAGGCTGAATGAGGGGAAACAGGGCTGATATTTAATATCGGCCCTGTTTCATTATTTATGGTAAGATAATAGAAAATACTTTTTTAAAGGAGTGAAACAATGACTATTTTAGAGCATGAGATCATGATGACAGAGCAGCTGCGGCGCGTACCTGCTGATGAGCTGCAGGCACGCCTGAATAAATTCAGAGCCGTTATGGACAGAGAATTTCCCGGCTGGGAAATAGCCATCGTCAACCATAAAGTCAATATGTATTATTTTGCCGGTACAATGCAGGACGGTGTACTGGTAATCAGGCCGCAGGACGAGATTTTATGGGTCAGGCGCAGTTATGAACGTGCCTGCAATGAATCGTTGCTGCAGGATATCCGTCCGATGAAAAGTTTTCGTACTTTGGCTGAGTTTTATCAGCCGCTGCCTGCTAAGGTATACTTGGAAAATAAAACAGCGACGCTGGAATGGCAGCAGCTGTTGTATAAATATTTGCCTTTTGCCTCTGAGGCAGGGATGGACAGTGTGATAAGTGAGCTGCGACTGATAAAAAGCCCTTATGAACTGGCACTGATGAGAAAATCAGGTTCTATTCATCGCAATGTTTTAGATGAACTGGCGCCGCGGTTTATTGTTCAAGGTGTGAGCGAGGCAGAACTGGCAGTCAACCTGTATGCAGAAATGCTGCGTCGAGGTTCGCACGGGGTAGCGCGTTTTAATTTGCCTTTAGGTGAGGATGTTGTGGGTCTGGCTTCTTTTGGGAAAAGCGGTCTGGTGAAAACAGCTTTTGACGGCCCCGGCGGTACAGGCGGCACTTGTGTCGCTGTACAGTCGATCGGCTCTGCTTTTCGTAAGCTGCAGGCTGGGCGTTTAGTATATCTGGATATACCCTGCGGTGTGGATGGTTATCATACTGATAAAACAGTGGTGTATTATTATGGAGATTTAGATCAGGATCCTTTCAGTGATAAAATCAGGGCTGCTTATGAGCACTGTGTTTTTCTGGAAGAACTGACAGCATCGCTGCTGCAGCCGGGCATTGTGATCGAAAATATCTACCGGCAGGTAATGGAACAGTTTGATCCACAGTATGAAAACGGGTTTATGAACGGCGGCAAATTTTTAGGACACAGTATCGGGTTGGTGATGGACGAATCTCCTGCGCTGGCAAACGGTTTCAAAGGGAAGCTGGAGGCGGGTATGGTTTTTGCTGTCGAGCCTAAGATAGCTTTACCGGGAATCGGTATGGTCGGTACAGAGAATACGTATCTGGTAACGGCAGGCGGTGCGAAATCACTGACAGGGAAACCTCAGCCGCTACGCTGTATTTTATAAGTATTGCTATTGGCAGGAAAAAGCGGAAGAAGAGCGAATAAGATAAAGATATTATTGAAAACAGGAGCAGAAAAATGGAAAATAAAATTTTAGAACAGATCAAAAAATCAGAAACTGCCATGCTGGATACTTTGGCGCAGATCGTTAATATCGATTCAGGCTATGATGCTTTGGAGGGGATTGATGAGGTTGCTCATATCATAGGCGACTTTTTAACGCCGTATGGGTTTGAGGTGCAGTATATCGAAACACCGAATGCGCCTACACATGTACTTGCTAAACGTCCGCGTCCGGGCAAGAAAAAAGTTATGCTGATGGGACATATGGATACGGTTTTTCCTAAGGGGACGGCGGCTGCCAGACCGTTCAGGATCGAAGATGGCAAGGCTTATGGTCCCGGTGTTATGGATATGAAGGCAGGGATAGCGATTTCACTTTATACAGTTAAGGCATTGTTGGATAATGGCTGGGATGATACTGACCTGACGCTTTTCTTCTGCGGAGATGAAGAACCGGCGCACCTATTGACAGATGCTGTAGAATGGTTTAAAAAAGAAGGTCTGGGCAAAGATGCTGTTTTCAATATGGAACCAGGACGCGCAGACGGCAGTGTAGTTATCGGGCGTAAAGGCGTTATTCGCCCGGTGCTGACTGTAAAAGGTACCGCTGCCCATGCCGGAAACGAACCTGAAAAAGGCGCCAGCGCTGTTTTAGAACTTTGCCATAAAACTATTGCTTTACATGCGTTAACTGATTTAGAAGTCGGAACTACCTATAACGTAGGCGTTTTTAATGGCGGGAGCCTGGCAAATATTGTCGCCGATCGCGCAGAGGCACGTGTCGATATCAGATTTAAAACAGCTGAAGAAGCTGAAAAAGCAATAAAAAGTGTGGAAGCAATAGCGGCAAAAACTTATGTGACCAATACAACAACTACTGTAACAGAAAACAGGATCGAGTTTATGCCGCTGGAAACTACTGACGGCGTACAAAAGCTGTATGATCATTTGTCTAAACAGGCTGAAAAGCTGGGGCTGCCAGTCCCGGGAGCTTTATATGTCGGCGGCAGTGCTGATTCTGCCTGGACGGCCATGGTCGGTGCGCCGACTTTATGCGGGATGGGTCCGCAGGCTGTAGGTGCTCATAGTAATAATGAGTATTTATTCGTGCCGTCGATGACTGAAAGAGCGCAGCTCCTGGCGATGTGTATCATGCATCTGGATGAAATGCAGTAATAAGCGGTTAAGCATAAAAAAACAGTATGGGATTAAATCTCATACTGTTTTTTATTTTGGAATTCATTTATAAATTTTCTGAAAATATGATTTTTTATGAGCAAAAAGCAGGAAAAAAAGCATAGTAAGCGAATAATATAAGAATTATACTTGTATTTATGCAGAGGAGAGTTTTGATGAAAACGAAAATTTTAGATCAGATCAGAGGATCAGAGCAGGGGATGCTGCAATTACTGGAAGAATTGGTGAATATTGATTCAGGAGCAGATGCTTTGGCCGGTATAAATGCGGTGGCACAGAGAATAGGAGCGTTCTTAGAAGTGCTGGGATTTACTGTAGAATATCTGGAAACTGATGGTGCTCCTGTACAGCTGCTTGCTAGGAAAGCGCAGCCCGGTAAAAAGCAGGTACTGTTTTCAGGGCATATGGATACGGTGTTCAATCAAGGTACAGCGGCGGTTCGCCCATTCAAGGTTGAAAACGGACGGGCTTACGGCCCAGGCGTACTGGATATGAAAGGCGGGCTGGTTATGGCTTTATATGTAATCAGGGCCTTGCTGGAGAATGGCTGGCAGGAGACGGATATGACCGTTTTACTGTGCGGTGATGAAGAAATGTCACATCCTTTTACTGATGCGGTGGCACAGTTCAAAAAAGCGGGCGCAGGGAAGGATGCTGTTTTTAATCTGGAATTTGGACGCGTTGACGGCAGCGTCGTTACGGGCCGGAAGGGAACTACCAGGCCAACGCTGGTAGTAGAGGGGATCGCTTCACATGCGGGGAATGAACCTGAAAAAGGCGCCAGTGCGATTTTGGAACTGGCACAGAAAACAGTAGCTATCCATGCTCTCAATAATTTTGCTGTTGGGACTACATATAATGTTGGTGTTGTCAGCGGCGGTACTATGGCTAATATTGTTGCTGATAAGGCCGTTGGCGAGGTTGATGTGCGCTTTAAAACTATTGTCGAAGCAGAAAAGTCTATTGCCGATGTGCAGCGGATTGTAGAAACGAATTATGTTCCTCATACTAAGACTACGGTAACTGGCAATGTGATTAAATTTATGCCATTTGAAACTACACCCGGAGTGCAGCGGCTGTACGAACACTATGCAAGTCAGGCTGAAAAGCTCGGGTTGGCAAAACCGGGTCAGCAATATGTTGGCGGGGCTTCTGACGCGGCCTGGCCGGCCATGACAGGTGCACCCACTCTGTGCGGTGTAGGACCCTGCGGCGCCGGGGCTCACAGCGACAGTGAGTATATAGAGGTAGCTACATTAACTGAAAGAGCGCTGCTTTTGGCCAGCTGTATTATGGAACTGGATGAATTATAAGCAAAAAGACGAGTCCTAACGGACTCGTCTTTTTTATGCAGGTTTAATTTTTACCAAAAAATATTTCCAGGTCAGTATCTACATCAGTGATTCCGGCAATACCAAAGTTTTCGATCAAGACATTGACAACATTTGGCGACAGGAAGGCTGGCAGAGTAGGGCCGAGATGAATATTTTTAACGCCCAGGGAAAGCAGTGCCAGAAGAACGATAACGGCCTTTTGTTCATACCAGGCGATATTGTAAACAATAGGCAGCTGGTTGATATCATCCAAGCCAAAAACTTCTTTCAGCTTGAGTGCGATCAGCGCCAGCGAATAGGAGTCGTTGCATTGACCTGCGTCTAAAACACGGGGGATGCCGCCGATATCGCCGAGCGGCAGCTTATTATATTTATATTTGGCACAGCCGGCAGTCAGGATAACAGTATCCTGTGGCAGAGCTTTCGCGAAATCTGTATAGTAATTACGTGCCGGGCTGCGTCCGTCACAGCCTGCCATAACAACAAATTTTTTGATGGCTCCGCTTTTGACTGCGTCAACGACTTTATCTGCCAGAGCGAGGACCTGGTGATGTGCAAACCCTCCTACAAGTTCGCCGCTTTCCAGCTGTGTGGGAGGAGGGCACTTTTTAGCGTGTTCAATGATAGCAGAGAAATCTTTTGTTTCCCCGATTTCTCCATCAATATGTTTACAGCCGGAAAAACCTACCGAGCCTGTAGTGTAGATACGATCTTTGTAGCTCTCTTTGGGAGGCACTAGACAATTGGTAGTCAGAAGGATCGGACCATTGAAGGCTTCGAATTCTTCTTTTTGTTTCCACCAGGCGTTGCCGTAGTTGCCTGCAAAATGAGGATATTTCTTGAAAGCCGGATAATAATGTGCCGGCAGCATTTCAGAATGGGTATAAACGTCGACGCCTGTATTAGCAGTCTGTTCCAGCAGCATTTCTAAATCACGCAGGTCGTGTCCGGAAATAAGAATCGCGGGATTGTTTCTGACACCAAGCTCAACTTTTGTGATCTCAGGGTTGCCATAGGTCGAAGTGTTGGCAGTATCAAGCAGTGCCATAACTTTGACGCCGAAGCTGCCTGTTTCCAGGACAAGGGATGTCAGGTCATCGGTACTCAGACTGTCATCTAAGGTTTTTGCTAAAGCTTTCTGCAAAAAGGCATCGATAGCTGTATCGGCGTAACCCAGAACGTTAGCGTGTTTGTTGTAAGCAGCCATACCCTTTAAGCCGTAGAGGGTCAGCTCACGCAGACTGCGTAAGTCTTCATTCCCGGTGTCCAGTACTCCCACCTTGTCAGCTTTTAAGGTCCTTTCTTCTGCGGTACGATATTGCCAAGAAGCGGCATCGCTCAGTCCTGTATCGTCATGGAGCTGTTCAAACAGTTCGTCACGGCTGGATAGAGTTTCATTGATTCTGTCGATAAAACGGTCATCGTCAAAATTAGCGTTAGTGATGGTCATAAACAGGTTAGTAGTGATCAGCCGGTCGATGGCTGCTGGGATTTCTTTGCCTTCAGAGCGCAGGCGGGTTGTTATTTCGGAAAGTCCCTTGGTCACATAAATCAGCAGGTCCTGCAGATTAGCGGTTTCAGGTTTTTTACCGCAGACACCTCCAAACATACAGCCTTTATTGCCGGCTGTTTCCTGACATTGAAAACAAAACATTTTCGGTTCCATAATATCACTCCTTATAATTATGGAGATTTCCTTCTCCGTTATTGTGGTTGCTGCCATAACGGCAGAGCAGACAAATACTTCTTTCATGTTTATGATATTATAATTACAGTTTAAAGTAAGTTGTATTTACAACGGAAAAGAGATTTCTTTATTGCGAAAATAGTTGTTTCTAAATAAAAAACTCCATTCCAGTATAACTGGAATGGAGTTTTAATTTCAGTATAAACTGACGACTGCTTTACATGGTCAAAATTTTCATGATGAACATGGCGATACCAGCATTCAGGAAAGAAATGCTGAGCAGGATCGGATAATGTCTGGAAGGAACGCCGGCAGTGCCCAGCAAACGGCCCAGATATTGGATCTTGGAACCCAAGAGGTAGATAGCGGGGATAACGATGGTAATCGAGCGTTCATCGATGCCGCCGTCGTTATAAAGCGCCATGCAGACACCAACAGCGCCGCCCATGGACATGAGCGCACTGAACAGTACCATGATTGCTTCGCCGGGAAGACCCCAGATGGCCATAACAGGAGCGAAGAATTTACCTGCCAGAGTCAGGAGTCCGGTAACGTTTAAGATTTTGATGCAGACATAAGCCATCAAAACGTTAGGGATAATATTATCAATAGCGATGTTCCAGCCTTTGCGGGCACCGCGAACGAAGATATCCATTAAGGAAGGTTTTGCTAATTTTGCGTTAAGTTCCGCCTCTGCCGCAGCTGCAGCGTCTTCGGGAGCGTGGTTGATTTTTTCTTCACTCATGCTTATGCGGCCTCCTTGCAGAATATTTTTACATAGGCGCGCATCATATTAGCGCCGAAAATTTTCATAACAAACAGTACTGCCAGAGGTATGGAAATAGGTACTGTCAAGAATCCAAACAGTGCGGAACCGGAAGAAAGATAATTAGTGATCAGGCCGCCTGCTGTAAACTGGAAAGCACTGAAAATCAAAAGTTCATTATCAGTGATCTGTTTTTCCAAATGTAATTGTCTGGTCATACCTGCGCCGGCGTCAGTGCTTTGCAGTGAAGAAACGAGCGCGATACCGCAGATACCAGGAATACCAAGGATCGGACGCAGAATCGGAGTCATCAGCTTTTGAGCTGCTTTAAGACCGCCGTAATGTTCAACTACTTCAATGAGGCCCATTGCCAGCATAACGCCGGGAGCCAAACCGAAAGCAAACAGGAAGCCGTCGCGTGCACCGCTGCCGCCTTGACCTGAGAATGTTGCTTTAGCGCTTTTCATTGTACCGAATTTACCGTTTAATGTGTCAAAGTCGAAAATATTCAGACCATGACCGGCATTTGCAAACAGACCGGAGAAAATTGCAATGGCGATAACCAAAACAATATATCCGGAGAGCGGAACCTTATTTAAGGTTTCCTTAACTTTGTCCATGTGGGAACCCCTCCTCAAATTATAGATAAGTGCAAGTTTGCCATCCTGATAAGAAACAGAATGTGCTTTACATTATATCTAAAAAACAACTATTTGACAAGGGAAAACTGATAAGTTATCAGTAAAATTTCGCAATATAAAAGAATAAGATTACTCACCCTCGGCCATTTTACGAAGATCTTTGGCTAATGTATCGTCGGTGAGGACATAAAGGAAGTCGCCTGCCCGCAATCTTGTGTCACCTATAGGTATCAGTTCGCTTTCGCCGCGCTTGACGTCCACGAGCAGTGTATGCTCAGGCCAGTTGATTTCTTTGATCAGACGTCCGTCGATAGGACTGCCGCTGCAGACTGCCAGTTCAATGACGTTCCGCTGTCTTTCACAGTGACTGCCGTCATTTTTATTGGCGGACTGCAGACTGCGTGCCAGCAGTTCTTCATAGATCGGTTTGCTGCGGCACAGCTCGGCGGCAATAAAGGCCACGATTGAGGCAATGGACAAAACCAGCATATGCTGGAAGGAGCCGGTCATTTCCATAATAAGGATGATACCGGTGATCGGAGCCCGTACCGAGGCGGAAAAGAAAGCCGCCATAGAGATGACGATGATATTGGAGTAAAAGAAAGGGTCAAGAAGCCCTAAAGCGATCATGATATTGCTGATGACGCTTCCTGTGAGAGCTCCGATGACAAGCATAGGCAGAAAGAAGCCGCCGGGGACACCGCTGCCGTAGCTGAGCATTGTAAAGATGAATTTACCTGCCAGCAGCAACAGTAAAGCCTGCAGAGTGTAAGGTGTTTTGGCAATATTGTTGATCAATTCGTTGCCGCCGCCCAGCACCTGCGGATAAACAAAGCCTAAAATACCGGCGCAGAATAATGCGAAGACTATTTTGCTGAACGGAGTAGGGAAAAGTTTGTAGAAACGGGGAATATTTAAAAGTCCGGCGTTAAAAACTACGCCTGCCAAACCTACGACTAGGCTTAAAAGGGCCACATAGCCGTAATATTCCAGCGGCAGGAAAGGCAGACCGAAAAAATCAAAAATAGTGTCGTTACCAAAGAAGAAACGTGAAATAACCGTTGCAGTCATTGCGGCAGCCATGGCTGGCAGCAGGACGACGACGGAAAAATTGCGGTGCAGTTCTTCTAAAGCAAAAATAACGCCCGCTAACGGAGCGTTGAAGGCTGCCGCCAAGCCGGCACTGGCACCGCTTGTAAGCAGGTAACGTTCTTCGAGCCGGGTACGTTTCAGCAGGCGGCTGAGTCCCTGGGCGGTTACGGCGCCAAGCTGGATCGAAGGACCTTCCCGCCCCAGGGAAAGACCGGCTCCGATGCCGATGATACCTGCGAGCAGTTTGACCCAGAGGATTCGCAGCCAGCGCATTTTAATGAAGCCTAAAATAGCGCCTTTGACCTGAGGGATACCGCTGCCGGCAGCCAGAGGTTCATATTTTGTCAGTCTGTCTAAAGTGAAGGCTATTACAGCTAAAGCGATGAACCAAAAAGCGGTCCAATACCAGTCTGTGTTTTTAAGAAAGGTGTAAATATGTTCACGGTTAGTTTCTACCAGATGCAGGGACCAGCGGAAAAAGCTGATGATCAGCCCTGAAAGGATACCGATTATGATACCTTCAATAAACAGCTTCAAACGGAAGCTGCGCCAGTTATTGAGCGCACGGTAGGTATTTATGACTTGATCTTTTGCTAGCATTTTCAGGACTCCTTATAATCACCGCGGCCTTCGGCTATTTCATAGCCGATAGAATGCAGCCGTGCGGCGAGGTCATTCTTGGCTTCGGCGGCTTCTGCTCCGCTACAGAGTTTATTATCATAAAGAAGATAATTTTGGCGGACATCTGCCGGGGAAAGATTGGGCATTACAACATTGGCACCTGCTAAAATACCAAGCTCACGTCCGTTGGGAACGATGGTGCCGAGAGCCGTTGTCGCAGGCAGTAATACCTTGGGAAACATCAGGCGCAGGACGGACAGCAGTGTTAAGGTCTGTTCCAGCGTTCCTGCGGGATAATTTTTAAAGGGTGTAGCATGGTGGGGAATGAAGGGACCGATACCAATCATCTGCGGCTGCAGTTCACGGATAAAGGCCAGGTCTTCGAGCAGATTAGCCATTGTTTGCCAGGGCGAGCCTACCATAAAGCCAGTGCCGACCTGATAACCCAGTTCTTTGAGATCGCGCAGGCAGCGTTTGCGGTTACTCAGTTTGAGTTCTGCCGGGTGCAGTCGTGCATAATGTTCGCTATCTGCTGTTTCGTGGCGCAGCAGATAACGGTCTGCGCCTGCTTTTTTCCAAAGCTGATAGGCTTCACGTCTGCGTTCGCCGATGGAAAGTGTAACGGCACAGTCAGGATAAGCCTGTTTTATGGCGCTGATGATAGCTGCCAGATCTGTGTCGCTGTAGATAAGATCTTCGCCACCCTGCAGAACAAAGGTCCTAAAGCCCAAGGCGTAACCCTGCTCACAGCAGGAAAGGATTTGTTCTTCGGTCAGGCGGTAACGAACAGCTTCTGTGTTGCTGCGTCGTATTCCGCAGTAATAACAGTCATTTCTGCAGTAATTGGTGAATTCGATCAGCCCGCGAATATAGATTTTATTGCCGAAAACAGCCTGAGCAGTTTGCTGTGCAGCCTGAGCCAGTTCTGCACGGATGACAGCGTCGCTGAAAGCGGCTGTGAGCAAGGTCTGCATTTGTTCCGGCTGCAGCTGGTGTGTGTGCTGCAGTGTGTGTATCAATTGTTTTATATCCATAATATGTGACCTCTAATTAATGATATATGTTTATTATAGCATATGTACAAATGCAGCGAGTAATCGTTGCCAAGGCAATTTATATTTGTTATAATTGTAAAACAATAAGTAATTAATAAAAAATATGAAAGTGAGAATTGAATGGCTTTAAAGGGTATGGATAGTATAGAACTGGAAGAAAATATATATCCGATAGATGCAATCGATCAGGAGCTTGCAGGGAATTTAACTATAGATAAATTATTTGATGTTTACCGCTTCGTGGATATGAGGACACACTTAGTCCACGATTATAATGACGGTAAGATGTGTGAGCCCTGCCGCAAATGTTATGAGCTGTGGAATCGCAGTAAGCCCTGTCCGAATTGTTCATCCGAAAGGGCTGTCCAGCAGAAAAAGCAAATCATGAAAATGGAATATCTGGGAGATAAAAGTATTTTGATCCTTAGTACGCCCTGGGAGCAAGATGGTAAAGAATATGTGCTGGAGCTGGGACGCGATGTGACAAATTCTTTCAGCGTTTATGATGCTACCAGCGAAGACAGCAGTGAGCTGCGGGAACTAATCAGCAGTTACAGTGAACTTGCGGCCCGTGACAGTTTTACGGGCCTTTACAGTAAAGGCCATGCCAATAATCTGCTGCAGGAAATGTTTGCTGTTCAGAAAGAACAGTTAAAGCTGACGCTGGCGCTGATTGATATCGACCATTTTAAAAGTGTCAATGACAGGTTTGGGCATTTATGCGGCGATGAGGTCATTCTTTATGTAGTTGACAAAATAAATGCGCTTAATGAGCAGTGCAGCGGCTGGGCAGCCAGGATCGGCGGCGATGAGTTTTTACTGGCCTGCCCTTTCAGTGATAAAGACTATGTGGAAAGGCTTTGCCTGGAAATGTCGGAAACGATTACAGGTCACCGTTTTAAAAAGGGGCACAGTGAGTACAGTATAGCAATCAGCTGCGGCGTGGCGGCTTATGACGGACAAGAAACCCTGGAAGAGTTTTTGGAACGTGTCGATATGAAGATGTATGAAGATAAAGCGCAGAAAAAACAGTAAAAGACAGCAGAGAATTTTCTCTGCTGTCTTTTTAAATGGTTTCGCTGATAAAAAGCTGGTTCATCATTTCCTGAGTACCAATGATCCAGAGGATGTCGCCTTTTTGAAAGACAAAGGAGGCATCAGGATTGAGATGCGTATAATTACCACGTTCCAAACCTAAAGCCAGACAATTGACCTTGCCGAGGTAAGAACTTTTTTTGAGAGTGGAGCCGCAGAGCGGCGAATGCCTGTCGATCGGCATCGCGTAACAGAAGTAGGCGGTGCCGCCATGCTTTGGATCAGCTAAAAACTGGTGCAGTGTCTGCTGGTTATCAGTAGCCAGCGGCAGAATCTGCATATCATAGGATTGGATTGCCAGTTCAAAATTCTGCAGCTGTCTGGGCGTACCTGTTAAAAGCAGCTGAGAGCCGGCATAGATAGCGGCACTGCCGCTGGGGATAGGCAGGATCTGGCTGCCGTTTTGGATTTCAAGCACGAAAACATTATAACGGCGGTGCAGATTAAGTTCTTTGAGGCTTTTACCGCCGCAGAGTGAAGTCGCTGCTACACGGTAGCGTTTGACATGCAGCTGTTCATCGAGCCAGGCAGGATGGTTGGCGGCGTGTTTTTTCTGTGCTGCCAGAGTTTTGGCATTCAGGTTAATCATAAACTGAGCCTCGATCTGTAAATAGCGTTCCACGAAATACTCTGAGGAATAGATGAATTTTGCCAGAATGCAGGCTGCAGCAAACGCGATAAATTTGCTGAAACCCAGTATACTTGTAAATACGGACAGGATAAAAAACAAACCAACAGCGATCTTAATAAAAAGCAGAAGAAAAATGGGCAGATGATTAGCGGGTTTTTGGAACCACAGACTTGCTATAAGGTCTGTATGTGCAACCCTCTGGAACATGACCGCCATTAAAAATGGCCCCATACACAACAGCAGGATAACTGCGGCAATAATATCAGCTGTATAGCCGTCAAAAAGCCTGTGGCAATATGGAAGCAGCTTACTTTGTCCCAGATAGGCAAGGAAGCTGAGAATTACACAGAAAACTGTGAGGCGGGTAAAGTAACTCTGCAGCAGTTCTTTCCAGGCACTGCGCTGCTCGTCGCTGGCGGGAGCTTCATCAGGCTGTGGTAAAAGCCGCAGCAGTCTTGCGGGAAGATTACGCAGAAGCCAGCCGGATACTTTATCGGCGTGGCGCAGGATTGAAGGCGTAAGAAAAATACTGATAACTGAAACAGCTACGAAAACAGGATATAAAAAATCGCTGGTGACTTTGAGGGCAGCGCCGATAGAGGCTACGATAAAGGTTATTTCACCCAGCTGCGTCAAACTGAAGCCGCAGCGCAGCGCTGTCTGTAGGTCTTTGCCTGCCAGAAGGACGCCCAGTGATGAAAAAATAGTTTTGCCGATGATCAAAGCTGCTGTAAGTACAGCGATCGGCAGCGCATATTTAATGATCAGAGCGGGGTCTACCATCATTCCGACAGAAACGAAAAAGATCCCGGAAAAAAGATCTTTGACCGGCGTCAAAAGTTTTTTTGTGGTTTCTGTAAAAGCCGTACCGGAAAGCAGTGAACCCATAAGGAAGGCGCCTAATGCCGACGAAAAACCCATTTTAGTTGCCAGGACTACCATGCTCAGGCAAAGACCCAGCGAAAAAATGAGCAGTGTTTCGGAAGTCAGATAGCGGCTGACTTTGCGGAAGAAGGTAGGCAGGAAGAAAATACCGCAGACAAAGCAGATAATGAGAAAAAAGGCCAGCTCGCCGATACTGCCGAGCATTTCTGTACCGGAAATGGCAGCGCCTGCCGCGGCGATGGTTGAGAGCATGACCATCATAATGATACCGGAAATATCTTCCAATACCAGGATACCGAAGGTAAATTGCGTGAAGCGTTCTTTCAAGAGTCCCAGCTCTTCAAAGGTTTTACTGACGACTGCTGTAGAAGACATGGTAAGCATAGCTCCGGCAAAGAGACTGTCAATAGGCTGCCAGCCAAGCAGTCTGGCACAGGCATAGCCAAGCAGCGTGATGCCTGCCAGTTCTGTGACAGCGGCGATCAGCGCTGTGCCGCCGATACTTTTGATTTTGGCAAAATTGAAATCAAGTCCCAGGCTGAACAAAATAAAAATAACGCCGATGTCCGACCAGACTGTAATATTGGCTGTATCGACTACATTCGGCAGCAGGTTAAAATGCGGGCTGGCAAAGAAGCCTGCCAAAATATAGCCTAAAACCAAAGGCTGATTGAATTTTTTGCAGAAAATGGTAACTATACCGGCAAGTACAAGGATAAAAGCAAGGTCTTCGATAAGAGGAGCAAGTTCGGACAATGTAGCAACTCCTTTATAAATATCAGTTTAAACAGATATTTTTGCTGGAAATTTTAAAAATATTACTAAAATGAATTATACACTGTTGCCGGTGGTTTGAGAAGCAGTGTTTATTCGGATAAAAAAGCGTCCGCTTCTTTTAAGAAACGGACGCTTGCTTAATTTTTATCTCTCTGTAATATTAAGCTTGAGATGATACGGATTCTTCTTCTTCGGCAGGAGCATATTTGGGATTGAGGAAGTTGACAAAAATCCAGGCCAGCAGTGCGCCTGATATATTATGCCAGGCTGAGAAAATAGCTCCAGGAACGGTAGCCATAGGCATGGAAGTAAAATGAGTTTTAGCCAGGCCTGTAGCCAGACCGGAATTCTGCATACCTACTTCAACTGAAAGCGCAATGGCTTTTTTCCAGCTCATGCCGGTGATCCGGGCTAAAATAAAGCCTAACAGATAACCCAGGCAGTTGTGGCAGATGACGACCAGCAGAATGATACCGGAGGTTTTGACGATGTTATCACGGCTGACGGCGATAACGCCGGCAATGATCAGGGAGATAGCGATAGCCGAAACAGCAGGCAGATAATCGGTAGCCTGTTCAGCAAGTTTAGGCAGCAGCGCTTTAACAGCCAGACCAAGGCAGATCGGTATAATAACGATTTGAATGATGCTCCAGAACATTCCCAGCGGGTCAAAAGCGATTTTCTGTCCGATAAGCTGATAGGTGATGAGCGGAGTAAGAATCGGTGAAAGCAGTGTGGAAACACTGGTCATAGTTACAGATAAGGCCAAGTCGCCTTTGGACATGAAGGTAATGACGTTGGAGGAAGTGCCGCCAGGGCAGGTTCCAACTAAAACTACGCCGGCAGTTAGAGCCGGGTCTAAATTAAAGGCCATAGCCAGTAAAAAAGCCAGTGAAGGCATGATAAGATACTGGGCGCAGACACCGACAAAAACATCGACAGGCCGCTTTAAAACTAAAGCAAAATCACGGAGATTGAGTGTGGTGCCCATACCGAACATAATAACGCCCAATAAGGTACTCAAAACCGGGATGCCGCCGATATTACCGACTACCCATTTAAAGCTGTCGGGTACGGTCATGCCCAGGATAAGAAATACAACGGCGATGATACCAAAGTATTTGCCTATCAGATGACAAAACGTTTTCATTGTGTAAAACCTCTTTCCCTTGAATAAAAATAAAATATATCAGATCAACACCTTATGGTGTAGATTTTTGTCTGCGGAAAACAGCAGAGGTTTGCATATTTTTATTAATACTTCCAAATATTATAACAAAAAAATTTTAAAGTTAAAAGGCTAAAGATAAAGTTTCGGGAAATATTGCCTTATGCTATAATAAAAACAGCGTATTGGAAAAGGAGTAAAAGCATTGTATACTATCAGGACCGATTACCGTGACGAAACAGTTATTGAGAAATCGCGGTTCATCTGCACGTTGAAAAAAGTAAGCAGTGAAACAGAAGCGCAGGATTTCATCAAGGTTGTAAAAAAAGAGTTTTGGGATGCTACGCATAATTGTTCTGCTTATATTATTGATGAGCTGGCGCAAAGATCGAGTGATGACGGCGAACCGTCAGGAACGGCAGGACTGCCGATGCTTGAAGTGCTGCGGAAAAATCAGCTGAGCGGCGTTGCGGCGGTAGTGACAAGGTATTTCGGCGGGATCAAGCTTGGTGCAGGCGGGTTAGTGCGCGCGTATACTGGCAGCGTGTCCAAAGCTGTTCAAAGCTGCGGCCTGGCACGGAAGATTTTAATGGGTACTTTTGCTTTAAGTGCGGACGCGGCGGACGCAGGAAAACTTCTGAATATTATCTATCAGCAGCAGCTTTTTACAGTGGCGTCGGTAGAATATGGTCAGCAGGCCAGGATTTTGCTGTATATGAAACAAGAGCAGCAGGATGAGGCGGAGCGGTGGCTGACTGAGGCGCTTAATACGGCAACGCAGCTGGAACAGGTCGGCAGCGAATATGTAGAGGTACCTGCCGAGAGAGAAAAGTAATAACAGTTCTGATTATGAAGGAGAGAGAAAATGGAGTTTTTAGAGAGTTTTGTTGCTTTTACCAATGATATTTTATGGTCATATGTTCTGATTGTGATGCTGGTAGGTCTGGGGATCTGGTTTTCATTGCGGACACGATTTGTACAGGTGCGCTGCCTGAAGGAAATGGTACGTCTTTTGAAGGAAGGCGTTGGACAGAAGACTGAACATAACCATATTTCTTCCTTCCAGGCATTTTGTGTCAGCACTGCTTCCCGTGTTGGTGTTGGTAATATTGCCGGCATTGCGATCGCTATCGTCAGCGGTGGTCCCGGAGCGATTTTCTGGATGTGGATCATCGCCATTTTAGGTTCGGCTACGGGCTTTATTGAAAGCACGCTGGCTCAAATTTACAAAGTTCCGCGTGAAGGCGGCGGTTACCGCGGCGGACCTGCTTATTATATTAAGAACGTACTGGGCAACAAACCAATGGCGGCCTTGTTTGCCGTTTTGATCAGTGTGACCTTCGGTTTGATTTTTAATTCGGTACAGGCGAATACGATCACAATTTCCCTGCAGGCTGCCTTTGGACTGGATCGTTTCGTGATGGGCTGTATAATTGCCGCTTTGACCGGTATTGTCATTTTTGGCGGCGTGGCGCGTATTGCGAAGGTCGCTGAATGGATGGTGCCGATTATGGCCGGTCTGTATCTTTTAATAGCTTTAGGCGTGACCTTGATGAATATAGAGAAACTGCCGCAGGTTTTCAACGCTATCTTCAGTTCGGCCTTTGATCTGCAGGCTGTTGCCGGCGGCGGTATGGGTGCGGCGCTGATGACCGGTATCAAGCGCGGCCTGTTCTCAAACGAGGCTGGTATGGGCAGTGTGCCGAATGCTGCTGCTACTGCCAGTGCTTCGCATCCCGTAAAACAGGGCCTGATCCAGGCTTTTGGCGTTTTTGTTGATACTTTACTGGTATGCTCGGCTTCAGCTTTTATCGTGCTGTTGTCTGATGGTTATACTGAAGGTAAGCTGACCGGTATCGAATTGGTGCAGCAATCCTTGTCACAGCATTTAGGACCATGGGCGCCGAGTTTTCTGGCAGGAATGATCTGCCTGTTTGCGTTCAGTTCTATTGTAGGCAATTATTATTATGGTGAGATCAACATCGGGTTTATCAGTAAAAATTATATGACGCTGATGTTGTTCCGTGTTTTCGTAGTGGGTATGGTACTGTTTGGCAGTGTGGCTAAAGTTGCCCTGGTATGGGATCTGGCCGATCTGTTTATGGCGCTGATGGCGATAACGAATTTAGTGGCGATCGCGATTTTAGGCAAGTATGCTTATATTGCTTTGCATGATTATATGGATCAAAAACGTGCCGGTATCGTAGAGCCGGAGTTCGATCCGGCGATCTTGCCAAGCCAGCGTGGTATTGAGGTGTGGCAGAAAGAATAACTATAATAATGAAAAAAGGACGAGCACATGCTCGTCCTTTTTGTTTGTGTGCTTACAGCATTTTCTTTAATTCTGCGGTATTTTCGACAATCGTGACGTCGTGGGTACGCATTTCTTCGAGTGCCGCCGCAACTGTATCGGGAGCGATTCCGCGGCAGGCAGCAAGGTTCAGGATGACCTCGAAACCTGCGGCACGTAATTGCAAAACAGTATTTTTTACGCAGTAGTCAGTAGCCAGGCCGCCGCAGATCACTGTAGTGATGCCATGTTCACGCAGATACTCGATCGCGCCGGTAGAAAGTGTGTTGGCTAAATCATGGTAACAGGCCCCATAGGGATGTTTGTCGATTTCAATACCTTTGTAGACCTGAAAGTCGTAGTTCTTAGGATCAAGACCAGTAATAAATTCAAAACCTTTGGTCCCAACAATGGCATGAGCCGGCCAGTATACATCGACATCGGGGTAGCCGCTGACGGGACTGAGCACAGGATGTCCGTTACCTGCGATCCAGACTGCCTGAGGGGAATGGGCGTCACGCGAGCCGATACGCAGCGATGCTAGAGCTGCCTGGGCATTCAGTTCCTCAACGATCTGGTCGCCTTCGGCAACCGGAAGTTCGTCCGGACAGACAGGAGTAAAGGTATTTTGAGCGTCGATATCGAACGCGGCGATTTTATTTTGGGCGGGTAATTTAGTAAGCATGGCAAAATCCTCCTTAAAAAAGATGTTTGTTAACAGTATTATACTCTATTTTGGCAGGTGATTATAGAGCTTCTTTAAATTGCAGGTAATTGACTGTGTGCTTGACAAGGTTTTTAAATCAGAGTAAGATGTGAATATGAATTTCAATTTCAAATTAGGAAGTGCTTTATGAAAAAACGTAATCCTTATAAAACAGCTCAGCAGGAAGCGATGCTGCAATATTTTTTAGAGGATAAACATAATTTTTTAACTGTCAAAGATTTGCTGAGCAGCCTGCAAAAATTGCAGATCGACATCGGTCAGACGACGGTGTACCGTTTTCTGGAGCGGCAGGCTTTGGAAGGATCTGTCATTAAAATCCAGCCGGTTGATGGATCGGGAACGCAGTATTGGCGTCTACCCTGTCCGCAGGCTGATTTAAGAGGGAAGCTGGTGTGCCTGAAATGCAGAAAAGTCATTCCTCTGAGCTGTGAGCACTTAGATATGTTTTCAGAGCATGTACTGCATAAGCATAAATTTAATTTAAGCCTGCAGCACAGCATTTTATATGGTTATTGTGAAGATTGTGATAACTGAGCAGTCTGAGGAAAGAGGTGATAAAGAGTAAAAATAAGGTTGGTGCGTTCTGGCAAGGGCCCACCGGGGAGAAGTGAAGCGGCTTACTGCTTAATAATAAATTTTAGCTGCGGTAATTTGTAGGAGGTAAGAATGAAGAAGTTTTTAGTTGTAATATTGGGTATGGTTTTACTGGCGGCAGTCGGCTGCGGCAGTGAAAAAAAACAGGCTGATGGCAAGCTGCCGGTAGTGGCAAGCTTTTATCCTATGGCTGATTTTACCAGACAGATCGGCGGAGATCTGCTGCAGGTCGATACATTGATCGCTGACGGTGTGGAACCGCATGACTGGGAACCGACAGCCAAGGATTTAACAAAATTAGGCAATGCCAGGCTTTTTGTTTATAACGGCGGGGTCGAGAACTGGGCCCGGCCTGCTTTAGAAGCTGTAAAGGACAAGCAGGTAGCCAGTGTGGAGGCCGGCAAAGGGCTGTTTGACGAAAAAGCTACTCATGTAGATCCGCATGTCTGGCTGAGTCCGAGAAAAGCTGTATTGGAAGTTGCTGCAATAACGGCTGCTTTGGTGCAGGCTGATCCTGAACATGCTGCTGTTTATAAAAAGAACAGCGAAGCCTATCAGGAAAAACTGCTGCAGCTTGACCAGCGTTTGACAGAGCTGGCGGCTAAAGCACCGCAAAAGCTGTTTGTCACGACTCATGCCGCCTTTGGTCATCTGGCTGAAGATTATGGTCTGCAGCAGGTTGCGATCATGGGTATTTCTCCTGATGCGGAACCAACTCCGGCTGATTTGAAAAATCTGATCAGTACGATCAAAGACAATCAGGTAAAATATGTTTTCTTTGAAACTCTTGTCAGTCCCAGAATCGCTCAAACTGTTGCGGAAGCCTCCGGAGCTGAAACGCTTGTGCTTGATCCGCTGGAAGGTTTGAGTGAAGCAGGCAGAAACAACGGCGACGATTATTTAAAAATCATGACGCGGAATATCGACAATCTGGAGTTGGCATTGGGCGTTAAATAAACGGTGGATCTATGGAAAATATCATTAAAATAAACAAATTAGGCTATAATTATGGCGAAGGCTGGATTCTGCACGATCTTTCGGTGGAGATTGCCCAGGGAGATTTTGTTGCCGTTATTGGCCCTAACGGGGCAGGGAAAAGTACGCTGCTGCGTCTTTTAGCAGGCATTCTGCAGCCGACTTCCGGCGAGATAGAGCTGTACGGAACGCCGCTGCCGCAATTCAAGGACTGGGAAAAAATCGGTTATGTACCGCAGAATCCTGCTAAACAGCATCGCGATTTCCCAATCAGTGTCAAAGAGGTTATCGGTCTGGGCCTTTTGTGTGGCAGCAGTATGTTTCAGAAAATTTCCCGGGCTGGCAAAGCCAGAGTAGAAACGATGCTGGAACGGTTTTATCTTCAAGAGCTTGCGCATCGTAAAATAGGTGAGTTATCAGGCGGTCAGCAGCAGCGTGTCTTTTTGGCACGCGCTATGGTGCGGCAGCCTGAACTGCTGCTTTTGGACGAGCCTGCTACCGGAGTCGATCCGGATGCGAAGATCGAGCTGTACAGAATGCTCAGGGATATCAACCGTGAGCTGGGTGTGACGATCGTGATGGTGTCGCATGATTTGGAGCTGGCAGCCGAAGTGGCGCATAACGCTTTGTGCCTTGACCACGATGTCTGCTTCTGGGGCGACGTACAGCAGGCGCTGGTGCATCGTCATAAGCACGGTTACTTTTACAGATAGAAGGTACTTAGATGTTGGAAATGTTTGAAACAGAATTTATGCAGCGCGCCTGGCTGGCTGGTTTGATCGTGGCAGTGATCTGCCCGTTGATCGGCAGTTTTTTAGTGCTGCGGCGGCAGTCGATGATCGGTGACGGCCTGGGGCATATCGCCTTCGCCGGTGTAGCGGGCGGAGCGCTGATGGGCTGGCAGCCCGTTTTGAGCGCGGCAGCGGTCACTGTGCTTGGGGCGCTCGTGATAGAATGGGTACGGACCAGGCTGGCGGCCTTTTCAGAGATGATTTTAGCAATTTTCTTTTACAGCGGGATCGGGCTGGCAGTTGTTTTTACGAGTATGAACCGTATGGGCGGTTTTAATTTAAGCAGTATTTTATTCGGCAGTCTGATGACGATCAGCAGCAGCGATTTATGGATAGTGGCCGGCCTGGGGATTTTTGCCTGTATTTTTGTGGTGCTTTTTTACCGGCCGCTGCAGTATCTGACCTTTGATGAAACATCGGCACGGGTGGCAGGCTTGCCTGCTGACCGACTTAATATGTGGCTGGCGGTGCTGACGGCGCTGACAGTTGCGCTTTCGATGCGTATCGTAGGCCTGCTGCTGGTTTCCGCTATGATGGTGATACCGGTAGCCTGCGCACTGCAGACGGCACGCAGCTTTGCCGGGACAATTTACGGCGGTATTGCTTATGGGCTCGTTATCGTTTCAGGTGGTCTGACCTTATCTTATTATGCTAATTTAGCGCCGGGCGGCACTATTGTACTGACTGGTACCTGTATGTTTATTTTGAGCTGTTTATTTGGCAGACGTTTCTATCAGAAACCGCAGGCACAGGAGAACCTGACGGCAGAATGCAAGATCTGCCGCTGCAGGAAGGAGGAGCAGACGGATGCAAGTTGATCTGCATATCCACAGTACCGCTTCTGACGGTACCTGGACTCCGCCGGAAGTCGTTGCAGCAGCGCTTGCAGCAGGGCTGGGAGCTATTGCTGTTACCGATCATGACAGCGTGGCCAATGTGGCGGCGACACGTGAGCTTGCCGTCGCAGCAGGATTAAAATTTATTCCCGGTGCGGAGATCTGTTCGACGAAAGACGATTTCTGTTTTCATATCCTGGGTTATGGTATCGATGTCACAAACAAACGGCTGCTGGATTTATTGGAGCATAATGAGCGGCTTTTGAACAGCAAGGATGATGAAAGCATAAAAATGTTGATCGAACGAGGCTGGCCGCTGGATTTTGAAGAGTTTTTGCGGTATGATTATGATAGAAGACGCGGAGGCTGGAAAGCCCTGGCTTTCTTGCAGGATAAAGGGCTCTGCGGCGATGTCAATGATTTTTTCAGCAGGATTTTTACCAAAGAACATGATCTTGGTTTTCCGGTTTTTCCTTCGATCAAAGAAGTTGTGGATGCCATCCATGCTGCCGGCGGCGTAGCTTTATGCGCGCATGCAGCCAGCAGTTTTCATGGGCCGGGGCTGGCAGCGACACTGCTGGAATTGGCGAAGGAGGATTTTGACGGGTTTGAATGTTACCATTCGGGACACAGCAGGGAAGATACTGCGGCACTGCTCACTTATTGCCGTCAGCATCAGCTTCTTGTCAGCGGCGGCAGTGACTGCCACGGCAGTTTTGTGCCGTCACGTGCGCTGGGCCGGCCTGTTATCGACAGCAGCGACCTGAATTTACCGGGATTGTTATAAGGGAGGAATGGAATATGACGAAGGCAAAAGTTTATTTTTCGGATATGCGTACCAGATATGGCGGGTTGAGTTTACCGCAGAAGCTGGGTAAGCTGATCGAAGCAGCCGGGATCGGAGATATTGATTTTCAGAATAAATTTGCGGCGATCAAGATCCACTTCGGCGAACCGGGCAATCTTTCTTTTCTGCGCCCAAATTATGCCAAAGTAGTTGTTGATACCGTTGCCGCACAAGGAGGACGTCCGTTTCTGACAGACTGCAACACTTTATATGTAGGTCGTCGTAAGCATGCGCTGGAGCATATTACAGCTGCTTATGAAAATGGTTTCAGTCCTTTTTCAACAGGCTGTCACATTATTATTGCCGACGGCTTGAAGGGTACTGACGAAGCTTATGTAACTGTGCCGGGCGGCGAATTGGTGCAAGAAGCGAAAATAGGCAAAGCATTGATGGATGCGGATATCGTGATTTCCCTGAACCATTTTAAAGGTCACGAAGCTACTGGTTTCGGCGGCGCTATTAAAAATATCGGTATGGGCGGCGGTTCTCGTGCCGGCAAAATGGAAATGCACCATGACGGCAAACCGCATATCAGTGAACGCAAATGTATCGGCTGCGGTGCCTGCGTGCGGATCTGTGCGCATGGTGCGCCGATCATCGAAAATAAAAAAGCGCATATCGATCTGGATAAATGTGTTGGCTGCGGACGTTGTATCGGTGCCTGTCCGATGGACGCGGTGAAGCCGCCCGCTGATGGTTCCAGCATGGAAGCACTCAATAAAAAGATGGCGGAATATGCCTGGGCTATTTTGCACGGCAGGCCGCATTTTCATATCAGCCTGATCGTTGACGTATCTCCTTACTGCGATTGTCATGCGGAAAATGATGCACCTGTAGTGCCTAATATCGGTATGCTGGCATCTTTTGACCCGGTGGCGCTGGATCAGGCTTGTGCAGATCTGGTCAACGCAGCGCCGGTCATGGCGAACTCACTGCTGGACGATCATTTAAAAGCTGATCCGGAAGGCTGTCAGGGACATGATCATTTCCATAACCTGACACCGGAATCTGAATGGAAGACCTGTCTTGCTCATGCCGAAAAGCTGGGTATGGGAACACGCGCGTATGAACTGGTAACAGTAAAATAAAAGGAGCTGACAGTATGATTGTTACGACCACACCTGCTGTAGAAGGCAGAAAAATCGTTGCTTATAAAGGTATTGTTTTTGGGGAAGTAGTTTCCGGCGTCAATTTTATCAAGGATATGTTTTCCAGCATTACGGATATGATCGGCGGACGCAGCGGGACCTATGAAAAGGAACTGCAGGAAGCACGTGAAAAAGCGCTGGCGGAAATGTCTGAGCGCGCCGCTAAATTGGGCGCCGATGCCGTAGTCGGTGTCGATGTGGATTATGAAGTGCTGGGCGAAACTAACGGTATGCTGATGGTCAGCGTTTCCGGAACCGCAGTTAAACTGGACTGAGAGTATATAACTAAAACCGTGAAGTGGTACTTGAAAGTTGGATAATTAAATAGAGCTCAACGCTATCAGGGCCTGTTGTCTGTATTTTACAGACAACAGGCCCTTTAAGTTTTTTTGTGTGTTTTGATAACAATTAAATCGAAAATTTGTGCAAGACCATAAAAAGTTTGAAATATACCAACGTAAATGTCTTGCGGGGGGGTACAGATATGGTAATATATCATAAGAGATACAAAATAATTAAAAAATATTAAATAAAACGGCTGTTTTGTATCCGGAAATTCAAGACCTATGTCAGAAATTTTTATTTGATCTTAAATGATCAAGAAAAGGGGATGGTGCTGAATTTTAGGGTGTATGGACAGATAGTTACTCATTTTGCCTGTGTTGAAATTTATTGAAGAAGGTGTAGAAAATGTTGGGTAAAACTAAGAAAAATTTGGCACTAAAAATAACACTGGGATTAGTATTAGCTTTGCCGGTAGGAACAGCTTTAGCGGCGGATACAGCGACAATTGTTGATTACGATGCTCTTACTGTGAAGCCAAATGCGGAATTTATATACCACGGCGAGGGCGATAAGAAAGCAGATTTTACTGCTGCAGATATTAAACGCAGTGAAACGCAATGTGTATATGGAATTTTTGTTGGGGATAAAGCCGTTTTGAATGCGGCATCAGAAAATATAAACATATCGGTTACTAATACGGAGGGTGAAGCAAGAGCAGTATATGCGGGGGCTTTCACTGATAAAGACAAGCATGTTATAAATGGTGGGACATTAAACCTTGGTGATAATACAACTAAAAATGTCACGGTGAAGGTTGACGCGAAAAAAGATGCTCTGGGGCTGAATGCAATACGTTCAACGGACAACAGTGAGGTTGAACCGGGCATTATTAATGTCAAAGGTGAAAATGTAAGTATTGAAGCCAATTCGGCGGAAGGATTAGCTGTTGGTATTTGGGCACAAAATAATAAGACTGTAAATGATGGCAATCCGTCCACTGTGAAAATAGATGCTGATAACACATATATTAACGTAACTTCTGGTAATAAAGTGCCAACCGCAGGGGAATATAATAATATCGGCATTGTTAATTATAGCGGTGCTAAAGTAATTATTAACGGTAATTTAACAGTAGAGTCAGGAACTTTTTTGAGCACTCGCGGCGGTGCAACAACAGAGATCAATAAAGATGGCAAGGGCACAGTTAAAATCAACGGAGATATTAATTTTAACTATGACCAACCGACATCAGGAACATCGGTAGATGCAATTGTTGATTTAAATTTAACAACACAAGACTCTGTATTTAACGGCAATATCTTTGTTAACGGTAATCCTTATCCGCCAGACGGGAAAAAAGAGGTTGGCGGCATGAACTTAGGACTTGCCAACGGTGCACAATGGAATACTGATGAGAACAGCTTTGTTAATAAACTAAATTTTAACGATGGTATTATTAATGTGAATGGCGGTGAGGGACAGGAAGTTAAACTTGGTGACATTAATGGCAGTGGAGGCACTGTAAATATGTTAACGAGCTCCGATTTAAAAACCGCCAAATTATCAATTGGTACGATAGAATCTGATGCTGTAAATAAAATCGATCTCAAAGCCAAAGCGGCGGCCGGTCCTAAACTTACAATTAATTACACTGGTATCACCGCCGACGATCTTAACAATGTGGCTGATGATTTAGGGGGTTTAGCTAAAAATATTAGTGTTGCGGAAGGTACTAATACTGGTCTTACAGCTACGGCTAATGTAGCAGAAGGTTTGTTAAAGGGTTCGGTAAGCGCTGATCTGGATACTGCTGCCATCGGCAGTACGGTCAAGGTTGACAGCGTCAAACAAAATAAGGAAAGTTCTACTATGACTTCTATGCGCAATATTGCCAGTGTGGCGATCGTTTCATGGCGGCAGGAGGACAGCACGCTGAGCCAGCGGTTAGGAGAATTGCGTAACAGCAAGGGAGACCAAGGCATTTGGGCACGTATGAGCCGCGGTGAATTTGAATACAGCGGCGCTTATAAAAATCAGTATAATTTCTTCCAATTGGGCTATGATAAAGCTTTTGGCAGCTGGCATTATGGTGCGGCAATAAGCCATAACGACGGAAAAACTACTTACGATAGCGGTAAAGGTGAAAACAAGAGCACCTCCCTGTCACTTTATGGAACCTGGCTGGGTGACAGAGGACATTATACTGATATTGTTTTAAAACAGGGTCGTTTATCCAACGAATACGATAATTATGCGGCAGCAGGGCATACTCATGGAGATTATGATGCTTGGGGAACTTCTTTGAGCGGTGAATATGGTATGAAGGTAGGCCTCGATAACGGCTGGTATGTAACGCCGCAGGCTCAGCTGACATTGATGCGTATCGGCGGTGAGGATTATACTACTAATAACGGTATCAAAGTCAACCAGGATACACTGGAGAGCTGCGTTGGACGAGTGGGCTTTGAAATGGGTAAAACTATCAGCGATAAAGGCAGCATTTATGCCAAAGCTTCATTGCTGCATGAATTTGCAGGTAATGCCGATACTTATCTGAACCTGAATAGTATCAGCAACAGCTACAGTCAGGATATTGGCGGCACCTGGTATGAAGCAGGCCTGGGCTTCAACTTCAAAACTACGGACAACAGTTATGTTTATGCTGATGTAGTTAAAACATTTGGCGATGATATTAAAACTCCTTGGCAGTGGAATGTGGGTGCTCGCTGGAGTTTCTAAGCAGTATTGAAATCTGAACAGAAGAGAAATAAAAAAGCACCGCTTTCAGGCGGTGCTTTTTTATTTCTCTGTTTTTCTCATGGGCTTCGCTTTTGGTATTTTGGGCGCGGTCAGTTCAAAGCTGTGGGCGATCATGGCAAATAATTCGCCTTTGGGTACACTGTTTACTTCGACGGTGTTCCAATGTTCTTTGTTCATATGCCAGGCCGGGTAAACGCCTTTGTAAGTACGGCGCAGAAATTCGGATCTGACAGGATCACATTTCAGATTTATGCAGAGCTTGCCTTGAAGATGCATAATACAGGCAAACCATTTACCACCGGATGGATGGCGCATAATAGTGAGATCGTTATCGGCAAAGGGATAATCTTCGACAGCATTAGGATAAGTAAGGCAATGAGCGATCAAGGTTTGTTTTTCCATGGCAGATACCTCGCTTTCGTCAGGCGGCATTAATTTTATCATAATTATATAACAAAAAAGCCGACCTCGCAGTCGGCTTTTTATTTTGTGATATGCTAATTATTTCCCTGTCAGTCTTTTGATGATTTCCTGATAGGCTTCTTCGACGCTGCCCATATCACGGCGGAAACGGTCTTTGTCGAGTTTTTCGTTAGTATCCCAGTCCCATAAGCGGCTGGTATCAGGTGTGATCTCGTCGGCGAGGATCACTTTTCCGTCTGCATCGACGCCAAATTCCATTTTGAAGTCGATCAGGCGCACTTTCCGTTCAGCCAGAAAGGCCTTTAAGATTTCGTTGATCTTCAGGGCGTAGGCTTTGATTTCTGCAACCTGTGCATCGGTTGCCAAGCCAAAAGCTTCGGCATAATCAGCGTTGATCATCGGATCGCCAAGATCGTCGTTTTTATAGTAAAATTCTACGATAGGGCGTTTCATAACATAGCCTTCTTCGACGCCCATTTTTTTGGCCAGGCTGCCGGCGGCGATGTTACGGGTAACTACTTCCATGGGGATGATACTGACTTTTTTACACAGCGCTTCACGATCGCTGAGCTTTTTGATCTGGTGATGGGGGATGCCGTGCTTGGCAAGCAGGTCAAAGAAAAAGCTGGTGATCGTATTATTCATAATGCCTTTATCTGCGATAGTGCCTTTTTTGAGGCCGTTCATGGCGGTAGCGTCATCTTTATAATAGATGATTACTTCATTGGGGTTCTCGGTTTCAAAAACTTTTTTGGCTTTGCCTTCATACAACATTTTTGCCATTGTCTGTAACCTGCTTTCTTTTAAATAAATTTATTAGTAGAGCCGGCGAATGTAAGGCACTCGTCGCCTGCTAAATCGCAAGTGTTGATATTGGTAGATGGATTTTTTACATTGTTAGTTTAGCTTGTTTGCTTTTCATTGTCAATGATTTTTCGGAACATTTAATATAAAAAATAGTAAAAAAAGGCGTTTTTATGCTAAAAATCCGAACGTTTAAATAAAAATATGGAAAAATATTTGCTAAAACTCTTTACAAATCCTGAAAAGTGATTTATAATCACAGCATAAGCAACAGCGAAGTTGCGGGCCAAGGCCTGAGTTCGCCGTTGCTTTTTGTTTTATTCTGTTTAGTTTCAGTGAGGGGGAGAAAATTATGAGCAATGTACCGAAAATGTTTGGCAGCCTGGTATTTAATGAAACGGTTATGAAAGACCGTTTGCCAACGGCTACCTACAAGACTTTCAAAAACGCTGTCTTAAAAGGCGAAGCGCTGGATCTGCCAATTGCCAACATCATCGCCAATGCGATGAAAGACTGGGCGCTGGAACATGGCGCGACCCATTTTACCCATTGGTTCCAGCCGATGACCGGTATTACTGCCGAAAAGCATGAAAGCTTTATCGCTCCGACGGCAGACGGCCGCGTTATTATGGATTTCTCCGGGAAAGAACTGATCCAGGGCGAGCCTGATGCTTCCAGCTTTCCTTCGGGCGGTCTGCGCGCTACTTTTGAAGCCCGCGGCTACACTGCTTGGGACCCTACCTCTTATGCGTTTATCAAGGATGGCTGTTTATGCATCCCGACTGCGTTTTGCTCCTATACCGGCGAAGTATTGGATAAAAAAGCGCCGCTGCTGCGCTCGATGTGCTGTGTCGACCAGGCTGCCAGACGTATACTGGCGCTGTTCGGGCAGGCGACCGAGAAGGTTGTGACTACTGTCGGGCCGGAGCAGGAATATTTCCTCGTCGATAAGGAGATGTGGGAGCAGCGTAAGGATCTGGTATATACGGGGCGTACACTGTTCGGAGCCAAGGTTCCGAAAGGGCAGGAGATGGAAGACCATTATTTTGGCATCATCAAGCCGCGCGTCCTGGCTTTTATGAAGGAGCTGGATGAGGAGCTGTGGAAGCTGGGCGTGCTTGCTAAAACGGAGCATAACGAAGTTGCTCCGGCCCAGCATGAGCTGGCACCTATTTTTACTACTACTAACGTAGCTTCTGATCATAATCAGCTGACAATGGAATTTATGAAGCGCGTTGCCCTGCGTCACGGACTGGTATGCCTGCTGCACGAGAAACCCTTTGCTGGCGTTAATGGCAGCGGTAAGCATAATAACTGGTCTATTGCGACTACTGAAGGCGATAATTTACTGAATCCCGGTAAAGAACCACATAAAAATACCCGTTTCTTACTGTTTCTCGCAGCTATCATCAAAGCTGTTGATGAATATCAGGATCTGCTGCGCGTAAGTGTAGCCAGCGCCGGTAACGATCATCGTCTCGGCGCGAACGAAGCGCCTCCTGCGATAGTATCTGTTTTCCTGGGGACGGAGCTGACCAATATTCTGGAAGCTATCGAAAAAGGGAAGCAGTACAATCCTGACGCGGCGGCGTTATTGAAATTGAGCGGCGATGTTATCCCGGCACTGACCAAGGATAATACGGACAGAAACCGTACGTCTCCGTTCGCTTTCACCGGCAACAAGTTCGAGTTCAGAATGCTGGGCAGCGAGTTTTCTATCGCCGGCCCTAATATCGTTCTCAATACTATCGTTGCCGAAGCTTTGAATCAATTCGCAGACAAATTAGAAAAAGCAGCCGATAAAGATGCTGCCATGAAGAAATTGATCAAAGAAACCATCGTCAAGCATAAACGTATCGTGTTCAACGGTGACGGTTATACGGACGCATGGGTAGAAGAGGCCAAATCGAGGGGGCTTCTTAATCTTAAATCCACACCGGAAGCGCTGCCTTATATGGAAGCGGAAAAAAATATCGAATTGTTTGTTAAACACGGTATTTTTACAGCGGCCGAGGTGCGTTCCCGGGTGGAGATCATGTTGGAAAAATATGCCAAAACGATCAATATCGAAGCATTGACGATGCTGGATATGCTGTATAAGGATATCCTGCCGGCGGCAACGGCTTATACTAATGACCTGCTGGGCAATGCTGCGGCCAAAAAGGACTTGGGGATCAAAAACTGCTTTGAAGCTGATCTGGCGGCGAAGATTTCCGAGTTGACCGCTAAAATGTATAACAGCGGTGAAAAGCTGGCCAAAGTCCTGAAAGGTGCTGAAAAATGCGTCGATATGAAAGCTGAGGCCAACTATTATCATGACACGGTTTTAAAAGAAATGGAGCTCCTGCGCAGCTATGCTGATGCTGCCGAAGAGCTGATCGGTGAAGACTATCTGCCGTATCCGACCTACGGCAAGCTGCTTTACGGCGTCAACAATTAAAGGACGCCCAGGGGAAGCTGACAACGCGAAGAAGCGTATCCGCTGAGGATACGCTTCTTTTTTATAAATAGAGCTAAAATGATTGGATGTGGGGGGACTATGATGATGGAAAAATACGCAGCAGCGGATACGATGTGGGTACTGATCGGCGCGTTTATGGTATTTTTTATGCAGCCGGGCTTTGCCATGGTCGAGACCGGTTTTACCAGAGCTAAAAATGCCGGCAATATCGTGATGAAAAATTTTATGGATCTGTGTCTGGGCAGTATCGTTTTTTGGATCATTGGCTTTGGCCTGATGTTTGGCACGGATATCGGCGGTTTGATCGGTGCGCCTGATTTTTTTGTACAAAACGATTATGGGGCGTCTTATCCGTCCTGGGCCTTTTTTATCTTTCAAACTGTTTTCTGTGCTACGGCGGCGACTATTGTATCAGGTGCTATGGCCGAACGGACGAAGTTTTCTGTTTACTGTATCTACAGTATTTTGATCAGCGCGGTTATTTATCCGGTCTCGGGGCATTGGATCTGGGGCGGCGGCTGGCTCGGCGCCATGGGTTTTCATGATTTTGCCGGTTCTACGGCGGTCCATATGGTTGGTGGTGTAGCCGCGCTTGTCGGTGCCAAGATACTTGGTCCGCGTATTGGAAAATATAATGCTGACGGCAGTGTCAATGCCATACCGGGACACAGCCTGACGCTGGGCGCTTTGGGCGTATTCATTCTCTGGTTCGGCTGGTTTGGCTTTAACGGCGGCTCTACAGTTTGCGCGACCGGTGACGATGTCCTGACATCAATGGGCAGGATCTTTGTTACTACTAATATGGCCGCTGCCTCTGCCGCGACGGCAACGATGTTCCTGACCTGGCTGCGTTACGGCAAGCCTGATGTATCGATGACCTTGAACGGCGCGCTGGCAGGATTGGTCGCTATTACTGCTGGCTGTGACGCAGTCAGTGTTCCGGGAGCTTTTGTGATCGGTATCATTGCCGGGCTTGTGATCGTTTTTGCAGTAGAATTTTTTGACCAGATTGCCAGAATCGACGATCCTGTCGGCGCAATTTCGGTACATGGAGTCTGTGGTGCGCTGGGCACGCTGCTGGTTGGTGTTTTTGCAGTAGACGGCGGTCTGCTGTACGGCGGCGGCAGTGAGCTGCTGATCATTCAGGCGACGGGAGTTGCAGCGGTAGCGGCTTATATCGGTATCGTGATGACGCTGATTTTTCAAATCCTCGATAAAACTATCGGGCTGCGGGTCAGCACGCGTGAGGAAATCGCCGGGCTGGATATGGAAGAGCATGGTCTGGCCAGCTCTTATGCCGATTTTATGCCGGCAGCAGAAGATTTCCATGGTGCTGTGACTGCTCAGGAAGCAGCAGAGGCTGGTGCTGCCGTTACTCACGTTACTGCCGCTCTGCCGTCAGCAGGCAGACCGAAAATGACGAAGATCGTGATCATTACTTCGCAGCTGCGTTTTGAGATCTTGAAGGAAGCTTTGGATAAACTTGGTATTACCGGTATGACGGTAACGAAGGTTTTGGGTTACGGGCTGCAGAAAGGCAATACCGAATATTACCGCGGTGCGGAAGTAAGCGTGCATCTGCTGCCCAAGGTCAAAGTAGAACTTGTTGTTTCGGCTATTCCTGTGGCTGCGGTGGTGGCAGCTGCGAAAAAAGTGCTTTATACCGGTAAGTATGGTGACGGTAAAATTTTTATCTATGATGTAGAGAACGTCGTTAAGATACGTACTGGCGAGGAAGGCTATGAAGCCCTGCAGGACGAGCCGATAGAGGCATAATAAATAAAGCTGACTTGCGGTACTGTCCTGATATGGCGGCAGTACCGCTTTTTAGTAATCATATTTTAGAAAATAATGCAACTAATAATTATTATTAAGATTTTTGACTGTCGCTGCTTTCTGTGATATAGTGATAATAACAACAAGCGATGCTGTCATTCATTGGCAGCGCGCTGTTGATCTTGAAAAGACAGGAGTTGAAAGTTATGTTGTATACCGCAGAAGACGCGATCCAGATTTATCATGCTAAATCATCGACTTTGGAATTTTTTGCGGCAAAAGTGCCGAAAGCTGCCTGGCAGGGTATCCGCAAAGAAGATATTGAGCCGGCTCAGGAATATTACAGTGACGATATTATTGTAGATTTTGATTTGCTGGACCGGGACGCTTATGAAGAAAAGGTCTGCGGCGGTGCTCATAGCGATCTGCCCGATGCGGCGTTTCCTGTTCTGGTGATCGTCAAGTCTTTGGATTAAAAATTTTTTATACTCAAAAATGACCTTTGCAGGTACTGCGCTTACAAAGGTCGTTTTTTTATTTACTTCTACTGTTTCAGGGGGGTTAAGGGCTTTAAAATGCAACATTCAGACCTGTAAAAATGGCGGAAAAAGTATTTTTGTAAGCAAACTGTAATTTTTTTCTAGTTGATATTTAAATATTGAAAACTTTACACAGATGAAAAAGTGTATATAATAAAAATCGTAAACAAAACCTGCTCAGCAGGAAAGGAAAGAGGTCAATGAAAATGAAAAAATCTGTAATCGTAGTGGTCTGCTTATTATTGGTAGGCATTTTTGGCTGGTCTATCGCTAAAGCCAACAGTGCCGATATCAAAGTCCATCTTGGTGCAGGAACCATCGTTATGGATCAACAAGAGCTGGTATTAACTCCTGATGAAGCCATCATGGTTCAAGAAGATACAGTATACCTGCCCCTGCGTCCGCTGATGGAAAAAATGGACTACCAGGTATTCTGGGATGCCGGTATGCAAAATGTTTCGATGGAAAAAGGTGATCAGACCTATTTTATGACTATTGGCAGCAACCAATATGTACGCAATGGCCAAACCATTACTTTGGACAACGCTCCGATTTTAGTAAATGGCAAGACTATGGTGCCGGTTACATTCTTTACCAACGTTATGAACAAAACTGTTGAAGTTTCCAACAGCCATGTTTAAGCCTTAACGGCAATTACATCTCATATATAGCTTCCTACAGGCAAAACACCGCTTTTACAGAAAGCGGTGTTTTGCTTTTTTTCGGCGGCAGTAAAAAACAGTGGCCGGGCTTAAAAAATAAAGATAAAAGTATTTATTTGCTAAAAGTAAAAATGCTATAATATAAAAAATAGGTTATAATTAATAGCGGATAATCTAATTGTTTTATTTTGTAGAATTCAGAGAGCATTTGTAAAAAATAGAAAGAGGTAGCTTTATGTGGGGAAAACTGCATCGTGAGCTGATCGTCATAACTATAATCTCAGTTTTGATCCTGGCGGTTTCTTTTGCATTCAATTTCAGTGCCAGTCAAAAGGACATTCTGGAACGCCAGACTTACGATTATTTGCTGGACGCAGCCCATCATACCAAGGTTATTCTGCATACCGAGATCCAGCGGCAGAATGAATTACTGGATATCGTGCTGAGAAACGCTCCTCGATATGAAGGGCAGAAGGATAATTTGATCAATCTTTTGAGTACAGTTTCCAACACAGGGCATTTTTCGACTGTTGGACTTACTTATCGTGGTCAGAAAACCCTGATGAGCAATGGCGAGGAAATCGATATCCTGGATCAGGATTATTATAAAAGGGCCTTAGAGGGAGAAGAAGTTGTTGAAGGGCCGGTCGTTTTGCCGTCCAGCGGCAGAAAAGTAGTTATTCTGGCTAAGCCACTGTATAAGGATGAAGAGGTCATCGGCGTTGTCCATGAAGCCTATGATCTTGACAATGCGACGAAAACGCTGCTGGCGGTGCTGAATATGCAGCAGGACCGTATTACGATGATCGCAGATGAAAAGGGCGACGTTATTATGGGCATCGGCAATGGCAAGCAGGGAAATTTCTTTAAATTCCTGGAGCAGGAAGCCATTGGCTGCTCGATGACGGAGCAAGACCTGGAAAAAGCTATTGCCAATAAAGAAAGCGGCGCTTTCTATTATACTGATATCTTTGGCGAGACACAGTATGTAGTCTTTGCGCCTGTAGAAGTTAACGACTGGTACACTTTCCAGATCGTTTCAGGAACCAATCTTCTGGCAGATCAGCAGATGCTGAATAAGATCGCCCGGGATACGATGGGAAAATATTTCCTGCTCATCTGTCTGTGCTTTCTCGTTATCATCTATATCTGGCGGCAGATCGAAAAAGACCGTTTAAAACAGATCAACGCGGAGATAGAGGGTCTGCGGCTGACGGCGGGCTTGATGGAAGGCTGCATGTTTGAATTTGATCTGAAAGCATGTAAATTTCTGATCGTAAAAAATACCGGTGAAGGTGCGGCCGGGCATAATACCGAAAAACAGATACTGGAAAAATTGGGCGGCTTTATTACTGATACTATTGCGGAAAAGAATAGCAGCAGTTTAAATAAGTATTTTCATGAGGAAGACAGCAGTGCCGTGCAGAAGGCTCTGACAGAATTGCAAAGGGCCGGCAGGACAGTTTTTCAGGGGCGCCTGCATACTTCTGATGGCGATTATCACTGGTATCGTTTTTATATGGCGGTGGTATTTGATGATAAGCGGCAGATCAAGCGTGTTTTAGGTAATGTTCTGGATATCAACGATACGCAGAATAAATTTGCACGGATGCAGCATAAGGCTGAGCGTGATCCTTTGACGGGTATTTATAACCGGGCTGTTTTTGAAAAATATGTCAATGAGGTTTTAGCTGACAGCTCGAAACGGCAGCATGCCTTTTTCCTGCTGGATATTGATGATTTTAAAAATGTTAACGACAGCAGGGGACATGCCTTCGGTGATACGGTGCTGTGTGAGCTTACTGCCAATCTTGAGCGCAGCTTCCGCAGCTCGGATCTGCTGGGCCGTATCGGCGGCGATGAATTTGCGGTGCTGATGTGTGATATCACCAGTATGGAAAATGCCCTGGTGAAAGCCGGGCAGATCTGCAGTCTGTACACTAAAGGCGCGGCAAAAGAAGGACTGAAGATATCCTGCAGTATCGGGATGGTGTTCTGTGAATCTGACGACGGCGCTGCTTTTGACGACCTGTATCAGAAAGCGGACAGCGCTTTGTATAAAGCCAAGGGAAAAGGCAAAAATGTTTTTGTCGTATTTGATGAAAATATGCTGTGAGAACAGCAGGGAATATTCCTGGAAAAATGTAAAAGCAGCTTCTCATCTTAATAATGGAGAAGCTGCTTTTTGATTTAAAAATAAATTTCTGAAAAACTATTTTGAAAAAAATGGGAATGTGCTATAATAACATAAATTAAAATATTGCGAATTTAAATATTGCGATATTTAAAATTTGTGAAGTCGATTTTCGGCAAGGTAGATTGCAACCATCTCCGCCTTGTTTGAAGATATTCCCCAAAAATAGACCTGCCTTAGGGCAGGTCTATTTTTTTATTTGATATTTAAATCTGGTATCTTGTAAGGTGTTGCAAGCTTTGCGGCTTCCTGCAGGCCATGCTGTATAATAAAATCACGGATCGTTTCAAGGATATAGGAAAAACAAATTGCCAGATAAGTGCTGAAACCTTCAATATCCCGTGCTTCCAGGTATAAATAAGCCTGCCATGTATATTTGCAAAGAGTATCCGTCGTTCCTGCAAGATTCTGGCGGTGAAAAGCCAGATAATAACCCCAGTGCAGCAGTTTATTGGTTTCCTGCAGTATCGCCCGCAGCGGCTGCAGCTCCGTAAGTTCGATCAGGGAATTGACTATTAAGGCCAGGGGTACTTTACCTGGCTGACCAAATTCTGACCGCCAGGCTTTCTGTGTCTGGGGATCGATCCTGCCGGCTGCAGCCACAGCGACAGGCTTGATAATAACTGACATTAGCTGCAAGGCGCTGAGATAGATCAGCGTATCTTTTTTGTAACGCTCGTTCTGCATACAATTAGCGGTGATGAAGGTAGGCGGCAGCCTGACAATAGTGCCCTTGGTATTGATGGTTTCTGCGAAGCCGATCTCGTTGAGCAGAGCCAGCGATTTGCGGATCGTGGAAATAGAGACTTTGTAGTTTCTGGCCAGTACAGCTTCATAAGGTAAAAGTGTACCGGGCTTATAGATGCTGGCGGCGATCTTATCGATCAGGTCACGGGCGATCTGGGTATAGTAATGGTCGCGTCCTTTTTCAGCGCTCCAGTTATAATCATAAACAGGTTCGGGAATCTCTGCCTGTTGGTATTTTTTGTATACTTTCCGGATATATTTGTTGACTGAAACAGAAAAGCTGAGATACATATCATTGAAACGCTTATTGACAAGCTGGTAATCATTACTCTGTAAAGCAGCCAGCAGCAGCCGGAAGGTTTCCGGATCATACTTAAACAGTATATTTTTAGGTGCCGCTAAAGTAACCTTAGAATAAGTTTTCAGACTGTTATACAGATCGTTATAGAGCAGATTGTTGGAGCTGCGCAGCAGTTCGTTCAGCAGAGCTGAAAAAGCGGCATCGAGCGCTGCAGTATCCTGACAGTTATTTTTTTTGAGCAGCTTCTGATAGGAGGGCAGCTTTTTGATATCGCAGTGTGCGGCAGAAAAATGAAAAATGGACGGTAAAATGAGCCCCATGGTTTGATAAACTTCTGTCAGCGACTCCTGACGCCTCAGCAGACCAACAGCATAGCTTTGAGAAGCACTGTTTTTTTCAGCCCGGTAAATGACACGTGCCGGTTTGCGTTCTGTCGTTTGGATCAGGCCTTCTGTTTTTAATCTGGCCAAAACATCTTTGACGGTACGGATGCCGACATTATAAATGGCTGCAAGCTGCGGCATGGAAGGCAGAGTATCGCCAGGTTTCAGATGGCCGCAGGTGATCTGGTCGTGTAAATTTTGATAAAGAAATTCAAATAGCGTATTTTTGCTTAACATCGCCAATATCCCTTCGAAAATATTACAAGTAAATTATAACATAAACATTTATAGTAAAACATATAGTAAATTTAGTTATTTGAAAAAACGATTAGATATAATTTAAAAATACTTTATTTTTATTAAAGAATGAAATAACAAATGTAAACGAATAAAAAATATAATTTTATTAATTAATACAAAACTACTTCTGCTAAAAATATGAAAAAGTTTAATATGTGATTAAAAACGGCTTGGAGCAACATTTTTATATAAGATATTGTGCTGGTTTTTAATAAATGCTATAATAAAAACAATAAACTATACTTAATTTAATTGGCAAAATAATTAAACATTAAAAATGTTGGTGTACAGTTTGCAATTATGATGAAATTTGAAATAGAAAAACGTGTAGAAATGCAGGATATATTTTTTTTAAGGAAGCTATATGCATACGTACACAGTAAGGAGTGGAAAATGGAAACTTTAGACAGAAAAAAAATAGGGATGAATATCAAAGTAAGAAGGATGCAGAAACTGATCTCTCAGACAGCGATGGCAGAAAAATTAGGGATCTCGCAGACACATATGAGCAACGTCGAAGTTGGCCGCGCTATGCTTAGCCTGGAGCTGCTGCTGCAGCTGAAAAATATTTTAGGCTGTACGATCGACGAACTGCTTTGTCTGGAAGATGAAAACAAACCCAGGAAAAAGAGAGTCAGGGTCATTCGTTACCTTGATTAAAGCTAAGCAAAAAGATTTTTAAAGAAAGTGGTGGGACGAATATGCAAAGTATCGATTTGAAAAAAATAGGCAATGAAATCAAAGTCAGAAGAGTAAAACAGGGCATTCAGCAAACAGCTTTGGCGGAAATGCTGGATATAACGCAGACCCACCTGAGCAATATTGAAAATGGCAGAGTCCCCGGCAGTTTGAAACTGCTGTTGAAGCTGCGCAGTATTTTCGGGTGCAGGCTGGAGGATCTGGTCGATCCGGAGTGTGATGAAGCGCCGGTCAAAGCTAATGATAAAAGAATGCGGCGTATAAAAGTGATCAGATATTATGAAAATGCCTGATAGCAGGCATGAATAAAAAACAGGTCAGCTTTTAGAAGGCTGGCCTGTTTTTTATTACTGTCTGAAGTAGCTGGGCTGTACTGTGAGCAGTAGTGAAAAGTTCACAAGTCAGCGGAAATTTTTGTGGTATATTAATAAATAGAGTAACAGAAAAATCTTGTTTTGAGAGTGAACGCCATGACTTTAAAACAAAGTAATTATAAATCGATAACAGCTTTACTGCTGATACTGGTTATTGCTGTCGGCGCAGTCTGGGCCCCTCTATATGTAGAGGCCAGTCACGGACATGACTGCAGCGGAACAGCTTGCCAGGTGTGTCTGACGGTCAGCGTTATCGGCAGCTGTCTTAATTATGTTCTGCCGGCGCTGCTGCCATTGCTGCTGAGTCTGTCAGTTCCGGCTGAAAGTGTTGGAAGCAGGGCTTTGCCTGCCAGTCTGGCAAGGCTGACGCTGATCGGGCTGAAAGTGCGTCTTGATAATTGAGAATTGCCAAAATTTATTTTAAATAAATTTTGGAGGTCGTACCTTGAAAAATAAATTTGTTTATCTCGTTACTATCATTCTGGCTGTGCTGTATCTTGCGGCGGGGCATTATTTTGCTGTGCAGGGTTTAAGTTTTTTTAAAGAGAAATCGCCTACTGACGTTGTTGAGGCAAGGGTAGTGAAGCTTTTGCCGGCAGCAGCCGGGGCTAAATTTGAGCAGATAAGATTTGAAGCCGAATTATTGTCAGGAAGGCAAGAAGGCGTCAAAGTGACGGCTGCGCAGAATAAAGCCGGCAGTTTTGCGGTTGGGCGCGATGTAGCCGTTGGCGATAAGGTGCTGCTGCTGCCGGGACAGAGTAGTCAGGGTGAATGGAGTTATGCCGAGCATCTGCGCAGTAATGTACTGATGTGGCTGTTTGCTGTTTTTGCTTTAAGTATTATCGCTTTTGGACGGATGCAGGGCGTAAATACTTTGATCTCTCTGCTTTTTTGCTGCCTGTCGATCTTTGCAGTTTTTGTACCGGCGATACTGTCAGGCAAGAACGTTTACTGCTGGACGATCCTGACCTGTGCTTTTATTGTCGTGACTAATCTGCTGCTGGTGAATGGCATCAGCAGAAAAACGGTCGCGACTATTTTGGGCTGTATCGGCGGACTTGTCATTGCGGCGCTTATCAGTGCGTCTGCAGACAGTTTTTTGCAGCTTACGGGGCTGGTAGACGAGGATTCCATGTACCTGCTGTTTTTGAATCCTGCTGACCCGGTCGATCTGAAAGCGATCATATTCAGCGCGATCATTATCGGCGCTTTGGGAGCGATCATGGATGTGGCGATGGATATTGCTTCGGCCCTGAACGAGCTGGCGGCTACTACTGCTGAACCTACGAGGAAAATGCTGCTGCAGGCCGGCAATAATATCGGTCGCGATATCCTGGGCATGATGTCCAATACGCTGATCCTGGCATATATCGGCGGTTCACTGACGATAGTTTTGCTGTTCTTTGCTTATAACCATTCGCTGCTGTATCTGCTGAACAAGGAAATGGTGGTCGTAGAGATCCTGCAGGCCGTTATCGGCAGCTTTGGCATTCTGTTTACGATCCCGTTTACTTCTTTTATCTGCAGCAGGCTGTATGTAAAAAAGGCCGGAAGACGTCATAAGTCAGGCTTGGAAAATAAAATATAAATTATACGGCAAAAATCTTGCAGGAATTGATTTGATGTATTATAATAAACCGTGCTGAAAAATTATATAAATTTATTAATTATATAATAAAAAGTATAACTGGTAATACAAAAAATAAACGGGATGCAATTAAAAAATAAGCAGGATGGGAGCAGCTGTTATGAAAAATGAAGATGATGTTATCGGCAATGAAATAACGGGTGGCGGGAGCAGTTCCAGCGGTCCTTTAAAAAGTCTGCTGGAGGTATGTCCGATCTGCGGCAAGGAATTTTCCTGCAATAAAACCTATCATGTCTATACGGCCCTGGCCGGACGCCGGCGGCAGTATTACTGCAGCTATCACTGCTTTAAACAGCGGCCGAATCCCAAAAATAAATTATAAAACACTAAAACACCGTACATTTTGTACGGTGTTCTTTTATTATGCTGTCGTGCATAGATGACAGGAAGTAGTTTGCAGGATTTGTTGAATGATATTTTTGCAGTGCTTACATATATTCACCCATATGTGGAACCTATAAAGCATGAGCAAGTAAATCAGTATGATTGTCCTGTAGAGGGGTAAAATTATATGATATTACAAAAAAATATTGCTTTTTACAAAAAGCATAACTACAATATTAATTAGATAACGAATAGTTTAGAAAATATTAAATAAAATAATTGTAAAACTTAAATTGATGAGAGAATTTGCAGAAATTTAAAATCATGAGAGAAGTGAAAGCATGAACGCTGACAGTTACGGCCTTAAATTGAACGAACAAAGCAGTGAGCAGACGGTCTATGACTACAATATGCTGATGAGTGCGATGAACGTCAGTGTCAGCAAGCACTTGATGGACGAAAATTTTACCGTAGTCTGGGCTAATGATTATTTTTACTCGCAGACTTTATACACAAAGCAAGAGTATGAAGCAATCTATCATAACAGCTGCCGCAAATATTTTGAGCAGTACCCGGAAGAGTATGAAAAAATGGCGATGGCAGTTGAACAGGCCTTGCTGAAAGGGAAAAGTGGTTATGAATGTATCTGCAGGATGCCGCGTAAAGATGGAAGCTGTTCCTGGATCAAAGTCAGCGGTATGTTCAGCGACCAAAAGGTTAACGATATCCCGGTCATTTACGCTACCTTTATTGATGTTACTGAAGCCGTTGAACAAAAGGAACTGCAGCAGCAGCTGGAAAAACGTTCACAGGAACTGCAGGCGGCACTGCAGGCGGCAGAAGTCGCTAACCGTGAAAAATCTGATTTTCTTTCCCGGATGTCGCATGATATCAGGACGCCGATGAACGCTATTATGGGGATGACAGATATTGCCTCCGCGCATATCGACACTCCGGAAAAGGTACAGGATTGTCTGCGGAAAATCTCGCTTTCGAGTCAGCATCTTCTGGGCCTGATCAATGATGTGCTGGATATGTCGAAGATAGAAAGCGGAAAAATGACTCTGGCGGAAGAAGTGATCGAGCTGCCGGAGGTGATGGATACTATCGTTTCGATCATGCAGAGCAGTGTCAAGGCCAGGCAGCAGCAGTTTGACGTGCGCCTGCGGCATATCAGGCACGAGCAGCTGTGCTGCGATTCGCTGCGTCTGCGGCAGGTACTGATCAATGTGCTTTCCAACGCTTCCAAGTTTACGCCGCCGGGCGGTACCGTCAGTTTCGATATCGAAGAAACGGCGTCAGAAAATGCGGCCAAAGCCTGGTTCAAATTTACAGTCAGGGATACCGGCATCGGAATCAAGCCGGAGTTTTTGAGGGATATTTTTAAACCCTTCACCCGCGAAAAAGACAGCCGGATCGATAAAACTGAAGGCAGTGGTCTGGGGATGGCGATCTCGAAGAAAATCGTCGATTTGATGGGCGGGACGATCGAGGTCAGCAGCGAGGTTGGTACTGGTACTGAATTTACGATCAGGCTGCCGCTGCCGATCAGTGAACTGGAATTGGGCAATTTTAAGTTTCCCGATTTGAAGATCATCGTAGTCGACGATGATGTGATCGTCTGTGAGCATACGACGGAGCTTTTACGGCAGATTGGCATTCGTTCGGACTGGGAAACGTGTGGACAGCGGGCGGTGCAGAAGGTCCTGGCGGCGCATCAGGCGGGTGAGCCTTACGACGCGGTGATATTGGACTGCAGGATGCCGGATCAGGACGGAGTGGAAACGGCGGCGATCATTCGCCGCGCTATCAGCGAACCGCTGCCGATCATTTTGATTTCAGCATATGATTCGGCCGATGTTGAAACGAAGGCGCGTCAGGCGGGTGTCAACGGTTTTATGACGAAGCCTGTTTTTATGTCGACTTTGTGCCGGGCGTTACAGAGATATGTTTTAGGTCAAGCAGCTGCCGATGAACAAAAGAGTAAAACTGATTTCAGCGGTAAACGCTTTTTATTAGTGGAAGATAACGCCTTGAACCGTGAGATAGCGATGGAAATGCTGGAATCTGCCGGCGCTGTGGTAGAAAGTGCCTGTGACGGCGCAGAAGGCGCGGCAAAATTTGCGGCGGCGCCAGCCGGCTATTATGATCTGCTGCTGATGGATGTGCAGATGCCTGTGATGAACGGCTATGAAGCCACGCAGAAGATCCGCGCTTCTGCTAAGTCCGATGCCAGAACCGTGCCGATCGTGGCGATGACGGCCGATGCTTTTGCCGAAGATATCATCGAAGCGAAAAAGGCAGGTATGAACAGCCATTTAGCCAAGCCTTTAAATTTAGCGACGCTGGTGCGTGAAATAAATAAACAGCTGCAGAAGCATTGAAAAAGAGAATAAAAGTTCGGGGACACCGTATGTGTGATTGCATACGGTGTTTTTTTATTTGTTTGAGAAGAAAAGAGGCTGTTGTCTAAGGCTGGCAAGTAAATAATTCAAATAACAAAACCGTCTGCCTGGGCAGGCGGTTTTTTGCAGTTCGGGTACCAGTTGCAAGACTTTCAGATAGGCGTATTCACTTATAACAAAAATGTCTTGCGGGGGGGGACAAATATGGTATTATATCAAAAATAATCTATATAGATACTATTAAGTATAAAGAATAAGAAATTATCAAAACAAGAATTAATTAAAATATTGCGAAAGTAGACAGGATGAGTAAGGTTTTCACCAAGACGTTGCGACCCTCCGTCTTGCTTGAAAATATTTCCCCATAAGTGCCGCTTTGCGAAAAAAGCAGAGCGGCAAACCCAAATACACGCTGCGTTTTAAAGACGCAGCTTTGATGAACGTTTTTAGACAGGGAATACAGTCGCTTCCTTTGTTTAAAATATTATTTCCAAACAACCCTTTATGTATAATCGGGGTCTTGCAATCAGCGTGAAAAATTTACAGAAAGGAGCGGGAAAGGCAAAAGCCAGGGCAATCATTTTCATTAGAAGTCAGGCTGTAACACGCCTGCTGCCCCTGTGCGATAAAAGATAAAAATTTGAAGTAAAAATTGATGATGAAGGAGTGAGACAGTTGTCTAAATCCAAAAGATACCAGTTAGAGAAAAAAATCATAGTTTTTTTGAGCAGCAGTTTGTTTGCGATTTCGGGGTTTTGTGCAGGCGACGTTTATGCCGCGGCTGTTTTTGCGGATGGAACCGGGACCAATTCGACTGTTGCCGGCGTAAATAACAACGCCAGCGGTGAGAATACCAATGCTGTAGGTTATAACAATCATGCTATTTCTGATAACAGCAATGCGATCGGCGCGAATAACCAGGCTTTGGCCGAGGATTCCAATGCCATCGGCAGTAAAAACAACACTTATGCCAATGAATCGAACGCGATCGGCAGCGGCAATATCACTAATGGCATCGGGTCTAATGCTATTGGTAAGGATAATGTGGCCAATGGCTTGGACAGTAACGCTTTTGGTACTGCCAATAAGGCGAATTCGGATAATTCCAATGCTTTCGGTACCGGCAATCTTGCAGATGGGATCAGCACCAGCGCCTTTGGCTATTTGAATAATGTCAGCGGCAATGAATCAGTGGCGTTTGGTTTTACCAATACCATTTCGGCAGCAGAGGCCGTAGCAATGGGACGCAATAATCAGGTGATCGCTACCGGAGGCAGTGCGATCGGTAATAATAATCAGGCAATGGCGATGTATTCTACTGCGATCGGCAATGATAACTATGCGATCGGAGAGAATTCCAGCGCGATCGGGCTCGGCAACAATATTACAGCTAACGATGCTACGGCGCTGGGAAATAAGAATACGGCTTCAGGGATCTCGGCAGGCGCTGTCGGTATCAGCAATACTGCCAGCGGCCATAATGCCCAGGCTTTCGGTTATTTAAACGAAGCTACGGCTCAGGATTCCCAGGCCTTCGGTGCGCAGAACAAAGCGACGGAGCGTTATGCCAGTGCTTTCGGGCATGAAAATGAGGCTAAGGCCTATGCGGGCAGTGCGCTGGGTGTGAAAAACGTGGTTACAGGCGATTTTGGTTCGGCGGTCGGTTATGATAATACGGCTTCCAACTATCTGGCCAACGCCATCGGTACCTCGAATGTGGCTTCCGGCGCCTATGCCAATGCTTACGGTGTGTATAATGAAGCTACTGCCAGCTATGCCAGTGCCTTTGGCTACGGCAATAAGGTCGGCGGCGAGCATGCTATCGCGTCTGGCTACAATAATAATATCGCCGGTAATTTTGCCAGCGCTTTCGGTACGGAGAATACGGTCAGCAATATTCGCAGTGCGGCCGTAGGTTCAAATAATACCGTCAGCGGCGAGATCAGTAATGCTTTTGGCTATAATAATACCGCCAGCGGCAATTATACTAACGCGATCGGCTATAATAACCAGGCGCAGGCTTTTGCCGCTTCGGCGATCGGCTATCAGAACAGGGCTACGGCCAGCGCGGTTTCGGCCAGCGCCGTGGGTCGTTCCAACGAAGTGAGCAACGAATATGCCAATGCTTTCGGTGCTTTGAACAAGGCGTCGGGTTCTTCCTCCAGCGCTTTCGGCGTCAACAATAACGCTTCGGGGTCCTTTGCCAGTGCTCTGGGCTATCAGAACACAACGGCCGGCTATCTCGGCAGTGCTGTGGGCGCCAGCAATAACGCGTCTGCTAATTATGCCAGTGCTTTTGGTTATGGCAATGCGGCCTCGGGCTATGTCGGCAACGCTATCGGCAGTATGAATACGGCTTCCGGCAGTTATGCCAGCGCCGTAGGCTATCAGAATACAGCCAGCGGCGTCAAATCCAATGCTATCGGCAATGAAAATACAGCATCAGAAGAATACACTAATGCTGTCGGCGCCGGCAACAGAGTCAGCGGCTACGCCTCCAGTGCCTTCGGCAACAATAACGAGGTGACTGCTGAATTCGCCAGCGCTTTTGGCCACAGCAATAATATCAGCGGCTATGTTTCCAATGCCCTGGGTTATGATAACGCTGTCAGCGGCGATTATTCAACGGCGGTAGGCCTTTTTAATAATGTAGGCGGCAATTCGTCCTATGCTTTTGGCTATGGCAATAATATTGCTGCTAATTCCAGTTCCGCTGTCGGCAACGGCAATACGATCAGCACCGGAGCTGATGATTCCTTCGCGCTTGGTAACGATACCAGTATCTCGCTGGCTAACAGCGTCGCTTTGGGCAGTAATTCTGCAGCGACGGCGATCAACAGCGTTACTGGCAACAGCAGCTATACTAAATGGGCCGGCGTCAGCGACGTCGTGGGCGTTGTCAGCGTAGGCAGCTCCGGGGCGACCCGTCAGATCCAAAATGTAGCGGCCGGGCAGGTCAGCGCCACTTCTACCGATGCCGTTAACGGCAGCCAGCTGTATGAAGTAGC